>FWPU01000368.1_pt1 | contig 144813 bp, 124 predicted proteins | sample 2228361 | NCBI WGS metagenome assembly FWPU01 (sample SAMEA103939777, study PRJEB20133) | metagenome | reverse complement strand
TCCGCCTTGCTCACATGGCGTTTCTCAAGCTGGCTGGAACGTCCAGCCCCTGCTGGATAGGCGTACTTGCGCTCAGCCAGCGCCATGTTGTACAGGCCCCGGCAGGCGTCCAGCACGCGCCGCAGGTTGATTTCCTGAGACCGGGAGGGGTAGAGGCGGTACTTGTACGTGCGGATCATCTGCTTACACTTGGAACAATTCTATCAGACTGTAGCGTTCAAAGAAAGGAGGCGGCGCTTCATCCCCACGGCTCAAGCCGGGGGCTTTTGCGCCGATTTCTCGGTAAGACGCATGCTTAAACCTTCGCCACAGGCATCAGCATAGTCCTGGATGATGATCTGCGCCAGGCGATACGGGCTTATCTCAGGTAAAACCGCCATATGTGGGCGAAAGTCACACAGACTCGAAGGCCGCCAACCGATTCTTCCTGACCATCCTGCAACCCCTGAGCGCGCTTTCCCTCTAACTATCAGCAGGAATGCTTACTGGGATGGAAGTCCCGCTTGATGCTCAGTATGCCACAGGACCGCCAGCCGAGGCCAGCCGAGCGCCGGCAGCCTTTGCGGGATTCTTGTGGACGGCAAGAGGGCGGTCCCTTATACTATAGTAGTTGAAGGCGGGCAGCGTGGGGGAAAAAGCCTGCGAACGGGAAATGCCCGTAGCGTAAGTGGGAGCAATGGGGACAAGGTATAGAGGAGCTTGAATCCATGGCACGGCGAGACATCGTGGTATTGGGCGGCCCTGGGGCGGAGGTTCTGCGCAAGCGGGCAGTCAAGGTCACCGCTTTTGACGGCAGGTTGCAGACCCTCATCGATGACATGGTGGAGACCATGCTGGCAGCGCCCGGCGTGGGGTTGGCCGCGCCGCAGGTGGGGGTGAGCCAGCGCGTGATCGTCGTCCGCCTGCCGGATGATGAGCAGAGCCGGGAGGAATACGGCGACCAGGCGGGGGTGCTCTATATCGTGGTCAACCCGCAGATCGCCCGCGCCGACGAGGAGATGGTGGACGGCGTGGAGGCCTGCCTTTCCATCCCTGGCTACTTCGGCGCTGTGCCCCGCCACGTCGCCGTCACGGTCAAGGGCCAGGACCGGCACGGCAGAAAGCTCCGCATCAAGGCGGAGGGCTGGCTGGCCCGCGTCTTCCAGCACGAGATCGACCACCTGAACGGCGTCCTCTTCATCGACCGGGCCACCGAGCTGTGGCGGGAGCAGCAGGCCGCAGAGGGGGAGGTCTCGGCGGAGCCTGCGCGAGCCTCAGAGGTCGAGAATGCCTGAAGCCCTGCCCCGGCGCGGCCTGTTTGATCGCCTGCGCGGTGGGCCAGGAATCCGTTGCCATCTCTTGCAGCGGGCGCGCCCCGCTGCTGGCGCTTGTCTGGTTAATCTTGCTTAGAGGGAGAGGGAGTTTGCCATGCCTGTCAAAGTCACCTGGTTGGGACATGCGGCGCTTGCCCTGGACCTGGACGGGACCCCCGTCCTGGTCGACCCGTTTTTGACCGGTAATCCGCTGGCAGCGGCGGACCCGGACACCATCGAGGCGGAGGCCATCCTGCTGACCCACGGCCACAATGACCACGTCGGCGATACGGTAGCCATCGCCAAACGCACCGGGGCCAAGGTCATTGCCAACAACGAAGTCGCCAACTGGATCGCCAGGCAGGGCGTCGAAAATGTGCACAACATGAACCCCGGCAGCGCGGTGGACTTTGGCTTCGCCAAGATCGCGCTGACCATCGCCTTTCATAGCTCCTGCATGCCGGATGGCAGCTACGGCGGCCAGCCGAACGGCATCCTGATCATCACCAAAGAGGGCAAGAAACTCTACCTGGCTGGGGATACCACCCTGTTCTCTGACATGAAGCTGATCGGCGAGCGGGGCATTGACCTGGCCGTGCTGCCCATCGGCGGCAACTACACCATGGGGCCGGATGAGGCCTTGCAGGCCGTCAAGTTCATCGGCCCCAAGGCTGTGCTGCCCGTTCACTACAACACGTTCCCCCTGATTCAGGTCGACGCGGCGGCCTGGGCGCAGCGCGTGCACAACGAGACGCCCAGCAAAGTGATCGTTGTCGACCCCGGCGGCAGCTACGAGCTTTAGACGCTGGCTGGCCCAGGGACCGTTTCGCATGCAGGGAGCGGCGCACAAGCCTGCGCTGCGCGTGTGTCGCGGCAAGCTCCTCCTGCTGCATGCCTGCTAAGCCACAGGCCTGCTAAAATGAGGGTGAACGGGGTGTCACCCTCATTATTGTTGATTGTTGATGCACAACGGCTTCCTGCAAGGCGCGAGGCCGACCGGGCATAGCGAAAGTGGGGGGGGCGGAGAATGGCAGGGGACGGCTTGACGCTCAGGGCCGAGATTGAGATCATCGGCCTGATCCTGATTGCCCTGGTCGTCTACATCGTCGCCAGGCGGATTCGCATTCCCTATACCATCGCGCTGGTGCTGACCGGCATCGGCATCAGCCTGGTGGGGCCGCGCAACCTGCAGGAGGTCTTCCCCATCGGCCTCAGCACGGACCTGATCCTGCTGGTTTTCCTGCCGGGCCTGATCTTCGAAGCCGCCTATCACCTGGACCTGGACAGCCTGCGGCAGAACTTCTGGATCATCCTGGGGCTGGCCGTGCCGGGCCTGCTGGTCGCGGGCGGCCTCGTCGGCGCGGTGGTGCACCGGGTGCTGGGCGTGCCGCTGGACGTGGCTCTGCTCTTCGGCGGGCTGATAGGGGCCACCGACCCGGTGTCTGTGCTGGCGCTCTTTCGGGAGCTGCGGGTCCCCAAGCGCCTGACCATCCTGATGGAGGGCGAGAGCCTGTTCAACGACGGTGTGGCGGTGGTCCTCTTCGTCATTCTCTCGGAAGTGGTCATGGGGGGGACCTTCAGCCTCACGGAGGGGATCGGGCGCTTCGCCGTGGTCATGGTGGGCGGCGCGCTCACCGGCTTCACCATTGGGATGCTGGTCAACTACATCTTCGGCTATCTGGAGGACAGCGCCATCCAGATCGCCCTGACGATCATCATGGCCTATGGCACGTTTCTGCTGGCCGAAGAAGCGCTGCACGTCTCGCCGGTGATCGCCGTGGTTGTGGCCGGGGTCACGCTGGGCAGCACCCAGCGCGACGGGCAGCGGACGATTGGCGCGGAGATCAGCATCGCCGACTTCTGGGAGCTGGTTGCCTTCCTCATCAATTCGGCCATTTTCCTGCTGATCGGGCTAGAGTCGCCGATTCCGCTGCTGGGGGCCAGCCTTGGCCCCATCCTGGTGGCCATTGTGGCCGTGGTGGGGGCGCGGGCGCTGGTCGTCTTTGGGATGGGGGCGCTCTCCCGCATCCTGGGCCGTGACCCCATCCCGCGCACATGGGATGTGGTGATGTTCTGGGGTGGGCTGCGCGGCTCGGTCAGCCTGGCCCTGGCCCTCAGCCTGCCGCTGGATTTTGCCTGGCGGGAGACCGTGCTGGCGCTCACGCTGGGCTATGTCATCTTCTCTCTGGTGGCCGGCGGCCTGACCATGAAGCCGCTGCTGCGCTGGCTCGGCCTGACCCGGCGCTCAGAGGCGCGGGAGCAGTGGGAAAGCCTGCTGGCCCGTCTGCGAATGCTCACCGCCACCGAGCAGACCGTCAAGCGGCTGAGCCAGCAGCATATCCTGCCCCCTGCCCTGGACGAGAACTTCCGCCAGGCTGTTAACCGCAGCCTGGAGCGCTACTGGACCGACGTGGAGCGCCTGTTGCTGGACAACCCGGACCTGTTGCACGAGCGCACGCAGTACATCCTCAACGAGATCGTGCGCGACAGGCGGGCCGCCCTGATGGACCTGGAGCGGCGCGGCTTCATCACCGAACATACCTACGAAGCGGAAACGGAGAAGCTCGTGGAGCAGGTGCAGCACTCGCTGGCCGCCGAATCGCCGGAGCAGGTTTCCGCCATCCTCTCCGGGCTGATCGGGCAGTACGACCAGGTGCGGGACCTCAAGCAACTGCTGCGCGATTCCCCGGAGCTGAACATCCAACTGGTCAAGGCCTACCTGGCCCAGGAGGCCCACCACACCCTGGACCGGCTGGTGGAATCCCGCCAGGCCCTTGAGCCGTTCGTGGCCCAGGAACTGCGGCCCTTTATGGCCGACCTGCAAGAGGCGACCGAGGGCGAGATGCAGCGGTCTATCAACGAGAATCCGCATGTGCACGCCCAGGTCACGCGCCTGGTTTTGCGGGAGTTGCTGGACGGCCAGCGGGCGGCGCTCTCCCAGATGCTGCGGGTTGGGCTGCTCACTGAGCAGGAGCACCTCCGGCTGGTCCACCGCCTGGATACCATCGAGCAATACGCCAACAGCCTGCGCGAAGCACACGAGCTGAACGCGCTGATGCTGGCCATCCCCAGCATGATCCGCAACCTGGACAAGTCGCTGGGCGAATCGCTGCGGCTGGTGCGTGAGGAAGATGACCTGCCGGTGCCCAGCCCTCCCAGGTGATCTGAATTGCCGTTGGCTTATGAGGGGAATACAATAACGGGTGATCTTAGCGGTTCTGCGGGAGAAGACGATGATCTACGGGCGGCTCGACATCTACTGGCCGGAAGGCCCGGTTGAGAGCTATCACCTCAGCAAGCCCAACATCGCCATCGGACGCTCACCCGGTAACGACATCGTGCTGGACGCGACGGCCATCTCGCGCTACCACGCCAGCCTCAGCCTGCAAGAGGGCCAGGTTTACCTGCAAGACCTGGGGTCGGTTAACGGAACCTATGTGGAGGGGCAGAAGCTCCAGCCCCACGAGTCGTGTTTGCTGCTGGGTGGGGAGGAGCTTCAGATGGGGGAAGTGCGCCTGATCTTTCATCCGATGGATGACAGCCCCACCCAGCCCGTCACCGCCGTGGAGGCCACCCAGCGCGTCGAGTACGAGCAGCCCAGCTACCGGGTCGAGGTCGTGGGGCCAGAGCAGGCCGTGACGCCGGGCGTTTACGTCCAGGCCATTCTGGTCATCCACAACCTCGGCGAGCAGCAGGACCGCTACTTCATCGAGACGGACGGCGTGCCGGGGGACTGGGTGCGGCTGGAGCGCGTGGAAGCCGTGCTCAAGCCCGGCGAGCGGGCGCACATCAGCGTGAGCTTCAAGCCGCCGCGCAAGCCGGATACCGTGCCGGGCGACTACACCTGCACGGTGCGCGTGCGCAGCAAGTCTCGCCCCACGCAGACGGTGGACGCCGTCATGCCCCTGCGGGTGTTGCCCTACAGCGGCTTCGGCATCGATCTGGGCCGCAGACAGGTGGACAACGGGCAGGTTTTCCCCGTGTATGTCCACAACCAGGGGAACGCGCCCCTGTCGTTGCGCTTCGAGGGGGGGGACAAAGCCAACGCGCTGGAGGTAGACTTCCAGCCGTCGCGGGTAAACCTGGGGGCCGGGCAGCGCATGACGATCCGGGCGCAGGCCCGCTGGCAGCAGCCGTTCTATTTTGGCTCCCCGCGCCAGCAGGAGTTCGCCGTGGTGGCCCACGCCGACGACCCCTCGGCCTTCCAGGCCGCGCTGCCGGCGGTCCTTACGGTTCGGCCCCTGTTTCACGGCTGGCGTCTGGCCGCGCTGGAAGGCGGCGTGGTGGTCGTGCTGCTGGCCGTCATCGGCCTGCTTGTGCTGCTCACGCGGCCTGCACCGCCCCAGGTCGTGAACCTCTCTGCCAGCGCCGCCGAGGTGGTGCCGGGCCAGCCGATCACGCTGAGCTGGGTGGCGCAGGACGCCCGCGAGGTGTACATCGAGGTGGATGGCCTCCGCCAGGAGCTTGCCCTGTCCCCGGAGGACACGGAGGCGACCCTGACCCTGCCCAACCCCGGCGCTCATGAGGTGGCGCTGGTGGCCGTCAGCGGCGACCAGGTGGCCCGCGAGTCGGTCACCGTCTACGTGGCGGAGCCGCTGGAGATCGCCAGCTTCAGCGCCACGCCGCAGACCCTGGTCCGCTACGTCACGCAGGAGGTGGTGCTGGCCTGGGACGTGCCGGGCGGCACGCACGTGCGCCTGCTGGGGCTGGAAGCGCTCACGGGCGAGCCGGACGCCGCCGAATACCAGGCCACCGACTCGCGGCTGGTGCGGGCCAGCCCCGGCGAGCCGGTCACCATCACGCTGGTGGCGCAGGGGCGGGCCGGGCAGGTGGCGGAGCGGTCGCTGACCCTGGCGATGGAGGACCCGGTGTGCACCGTGCGGGCGGATGAGACGCCGGTCCGCGCCGGGCCAAGCGACCTGCACCGCCTGCTGATGCAGGTGGAGGCCGGGCAGGCCGTGGTGCCGGACAGGCGCGACGGCAGCGGGACCTGGCTGCGCGTCTTCGCCACCGGCGAGCAGCGCGTGTGGATCCCGGCAGAGGCGCTGGACTGCCTTAACCTGTACCCCCTGGCGCTGGCCGTTGACCCCGCGCCGCCAACCCCGGAGCCGACGGCGACCCCTACCTCTACAGCGACGGCCACACCCACCTGGACGCCCACCGCCACGCTGACCTTTACGCCGGCCCCCACGCTCACCAGGACGCCCACCGCGCTGCCTTCCGCAACCCCGCCGCCCACCCTGACGCGCACGCCGCGCCGGTAGGCCCTCCAACCACAGCGGGGCCGCGCGCCTGCCGGGCGGCCCTGTTTCGATTCCCAGCCCCGCTGGGACGGAACTTTGCGCCTCCTCACGGCGTCCTCATAAGAGGAGGATGAGCGTACCGCAGGATTATTGTGATCGCTCTTACCCACATGGTACAATGCATGGGTACATGACGGGTCCCCGTGGGCCGCTGGAGAGTCCTGTGTATCGCCGAACGCTGCCCATTCTCGCCGCGCTGCTCGTGCTGCTCGCGCCGGCCCTGGCAGGCTTTGGGCCGCCGCGCCAGGGAAGCGGTCCCCTCCAACTGACCCTGCTGGAAGCCGGGTATGGCCGCCGCTTCCGTGAGGATCGCTGGGTTCCGCTGCGCGTGAGCGTGAGCAACGATGGTCCGGATGTGCGCGGGTCGTTGCGCGTGCGGTCAGAGACCAACGCCGGGCTGAACGCCACCACCTACAGCACACCGCTGGACCTGCCCCGCCAGTCGCGCAAGCAGGTTTTTCTGTATGTCTCCATGCAGTCGTATGCACGGCAGGTGATGGTGGAACTGATCGCCGAGACGGGTGAGGTGCTGGCCTCCGCCAGCAGCCAGCTCGTCCCGGCCAGAGAGGGCGATCTGCTGGCTGCCGTCGTCACCGACGCGCCGGGCGGGTCGGTGGACCTGACCGGCATCGACCTGGCGGGCGGCAGCAGCCACCAGGCCAACTGGTCCGTGGAGAACATCCCCCCGCTGGCCGATGCGCTGCTTGGCCTGGACCTGATGGTGATCACCGACGTGGATACCGGTCGGCTCTCTGTTCAGCAGCAGCAGGCCATTGCGGATTGGGTGCTGGCTGGCGGGCATCTGGTGGTGGCGGGCGGCCCCAACTACCGGCTGACCACGGCGGGGGTGGCCGATCTGCTCCCCCTGGCCGTCGGTAGGACCACCACGGTGGATGACCTGACGCCGCTGGCCGCCTTCGCCGGGCGTTATGCGGATACGCTGCAGGAGCCGGATGTCATCCTGGCGGTGGGGGAGGTGCGGCCCGGCGCGGAGGTGCTGGTGGCGGTGGAGGGCCTGCCGCTCCTGGCCCGCCGCGTGTACGGCGAGGGACTGGTGGATTACCTGGCGGCAGACCCCGGCCTGGCCCCCTTCCGGCGCTGGCGCGGCAGCGGGGCGCTGTGGGAGGTGCTGGCCACCACGCCCCGCCAGATTCCGAGCTGGTCGGAGGGCTTTCAGGATTGGGGCATGGCGGACCGCGTGGCCCAGCAGACGCCGGAGTTCGACCTGCCCTCCGTGCTGCAGCTCTGTGCCATGCTGGGCGTGTACATCCTGGTCATCGGCCCCCTCAACTACCTGGTCCTGCGGGTGCTGCGCCGCCGCGAGCTGGCCTGGCTGACCATCCCGGCCCTGGTGGTCGTCTTCAGCGTCGTCGCCTATTTCACCGGCTTCAGCCTGCGCGGGACCCAGGTCACGATCAACCGGCTGGCCCTGATGCAGGTGTGGCCGGGCGTCGACCGCGCCCAGGTCGACGCTTTGGTCGGCGTCCTTTCGCCGCGCCGCAGCACCTACAACCTGGCGCTGGCGGAGGGGCTGACCCTGCGCACCCTGCCGGAGGACGCGCTGGGCGCGGGGTTCAACCCCGTGCTCTCCTCGACCCTGATCGAGGAAAGCGCCTCCTATGCGGCGCGGGATGTGCTGGTGGATGCCAGTTTTGCTGCCGCCTTTGCTGCCAGCGGCTTCATCGACGACGCGCCGCACGTCGACGGCCAGGCCACGCTGATCTACAGCGGCGGGGTGGAGGCCAGGGTGGCCGGTTCGGTCACCAATACCACCGGCATGACGCTGAGCGACGCCGTGGTGCTGATCCGGGGGGGCTTCCAGCACGTCGGCACGCTGGAGCCGGGGGACAGCGCCGAATTCGACCTGCCCTATACCAGCCGGCAGAGCGCGCCGCTCTCCCTTTTGAACCAGGGCGACCCCACCTTTTACTTCGGCAACGGCCTGGACTTGACCGCGCAGGACGTGCTCGGTCCGGGTTACAGCGCGGATCGCTATTACTATGGGCGCGCCCTCACCGTCCCGGAGCGCCAGTTGCGCCAGCGGCAGGACTTCGTGAGCGCCATCGCCCCGGATCGCGATCTCAGCGGAGGGCGTGGCGACCGCGTCTTCCTGCTGGCCTGGGCCGATCACTCGCCGCTCGACCTGACGCTGGAGGGCGCGCCGTGGGTTACCGAGGATGTCACCCTCTTTGTGTTCGAGCTACCGGTGACGGTGGAAGTTCAGGAGGAGCCGGTGGTCATCACGCCGGGGTTCTCCACCTGGGTCACAACCGGGGATTCCACGGCGATCAACGCCTCGCCGTATGACCTGACGCTCAACAGCGGTGAGCAGGCGGCCTTTCGCTTTGTCCCGCTGCCGACGGCGCAACTGGCCCAGGTCACCAGCCTGGATGTCACGGCGCGCCGTGCGGGCTACTACGACGCCCGCTTCCACCTGTGGGACTGGCAGGCCGAAGAATGGGTGGAGCTGGCGCTGATGGCGGGCATCCGCGCCACCATCGAGGACCCTGCGCCCTTCATCGGCCCGGCCAACGCCGTGCAGGTGCTGGTGGTGCCGGATACGCTCAGCGGCCTGGTCACCTACGAGCAGGTGGATGTGACGTGGACCGGGGCGTTTTGAGGGCCGGTAGTTGCGGGCTGAGGTGCTCTGGGGTAAAAGCGGTGTGGTGCAGCAGCAGAACCCGACCGCCAGCGCGCCAGGGACGCCAGCACAGCGTCTGTGGCAGAGTCCCGGCCCGTTGGCGGCACAGCGAGGCGTGCAGGGTATTGTCCAACTGAGTGGGTTGACGTAAGGGTAGGCGACGGTGGGGTAACGATGAGTGTGATTATTGAGACGCGAAACCTGGTCAAGCGCTATGGCCGGCTGGAGGCGGTGAGCAACCTGAACCTGATGGTCCCGGAGGGCGCGATCTACGGCTTTGTGGGGCCGAACGGCGCAGGCAAGACCACCACCATGCGCATCCTGACCACGCTGATGAAGCCGACCAGCGGGCAGGCCTACGTGGCGGGCTACTCCGTCACGGAGGACCCCCGCAACGTGCGCCGCGCCATCGGCTACATGCCGGATTTCTTCGGCGTATACGACGACATGAAGGTGTGGGAATACCTGGACTTCTTCGCCGCCTGCTACGACATCCCGGAGCGCGAGCGCTCCGTGCTGGTGGACGACCTGTTGGAGCTGGTGGACCTCTCGCACCGCAAAAACGACATGGTGGATAAGCTGAGCCGGGGGATGAAGCAGCGCCTGTGCCTGGCCCGCACGCTGGCCCACGACCCTCAGGTGCTCATCCTGGACGAGCCGGCCTCTGGCCTGGACCCCCGCGCCCGCATCGAGATCCGCGAGCTGCTGGTGGAGCTGGCCCGCATGGGCAAGACCATCTTCTTCTCCTCGCACATCCTGTCCGACGTCAGCGAGATCTGCACGCACATCGGCATCATCGAGGCCGGGCAGATGGTGGCGCAGGGCAGCATGGAGGAGATGCAGCGCCAGTTGATGCCCCACCGCGAGATCACGATCACCTTCCTCAACATGACGGACGTGGAGCTGGCCAAGGGGATCATCGGGGCGATTCCGGGCATCCTGGACGTTGCGGAGATCGAGCTTAGCGATAAGGGCCGCCCGCGCCTGCGCATCCATTTTTCCGGCGAGGACGAGGGGGTGGCCCTGATCAGCCAGCGCCTGAGCCAGGAGGCAATCGCCATCGTCGGCCTGAGCGAAGAAGAGCGCAACCTGGAGGCGGTCTTCATGCGGGCGACGAAGGGGCTGGTCACCTGAGATGGCGACGGGAGCCACCACGCTCCGCGCTCCGGCCCGCGCGCCCGGCGCAGATCGCAGGCCGCCGCTGCTCGCCCGCTGGCGGGAGGCCTGGAACCATGCCCTGGCCGGTTATTACCGCACGCGGGCCGGCTGGGCGCTGACGCCGTGGCTGGGGGCGCTGGGCATCGTGCTGGTGTGGGGGATTTTTCTGGGCGGCCTGGGCCTGGCCGTGGCCGCCTATCCGCAGGCAACGGACGTTCGCTGCGACTGGTTGCAGTGCCGCTATCCCTTGCTGGAACCCGGCGGGGCGCTGTGGGCTTTCAACGAGGGGTTCAGGAGCCTGCTGGTGAACCTGGTCGCCCTGTTGGGGCTGGCGGTGCTGTGCCTGCTGCCGCCGCTGGCAGTGCTGCTGACCGTGCTCCGCATCTCCTCCGGGCGGCTGAGGCGGGCGCTGCGCGGCAGCACGGAAGGCGCGTTGCTGGCCAAAAGCTGGCACAACGGCGCGATGGCCCTGCTGGTGATCACCCCGCTGGGGGCGGAGGGGCTGGTGCGGGTCCGCTTTCTGGCCCGGCTGTACGGCCTGTGGCGGCAGCGCGCCCTGGTCGCCATGCTGATCGGGGTCCTGGCCACCCTGATCTTGAGCCAGCACGTCGGCTACCCCATCTTCTGGTGGCTGGGTCCCTGGGGGCACTGGGGCGCGCAACTGCTGCTGGTTCTGCTGTGGAGCGGCGCGGCGGTGGCCTGGCTGGCGATGTTCGCCGCGCACGCCACCCTGCAGGAGGTCAGCTACATGGCGGAGCGGCGGCCCTTTGCCCCCGGCTGGCCGGGCATCCCCTTCCTGACCTGGCTGACCACGGTGCTGCTGCCGTTCATGATCGGCTACGCCTGGTGGTCGCAGCTCGGCCACCTGAGCACGCACGACCGCAATGCCTTGCTCACGCTGAGCGCCCCGCTGATCATGGCCCTGGTAGGGGCTGCGGCGACCGCATGGAACTACGCGCTGGCGCAGTCCGTCTTCAAGTTACGCCTCCGGTATGCCCGGTTTTGAGCCTGGGGGAGCGGCCTTGCGTGGTGAATAGTAGCGGTGAACGCCGTAAGCTGCTGGTGAGGGGCGTATGATAGAGGAATTCCGGTTATGACCCTGGCAGAGACTTCTCCCCGTTCGCGCCGCACCTGGAAGGAGCGGCTCCTGGGCAACCCCGTGGTGCTCAAGGAGCTGCGCGGCCGCATGCGCGGCGCGCGCGCCTTCGTCGTGCTCACCATCTACCTGGCGCTGATGGGCAGCTTTGTCACGCTGGTCTACGTGCTGTACGCCTCCTCGGTGACGGTGATGGGACCCAGCCAGGGCGGCGAGATCGGGCGCGTCCTGTTCGCCAGCATCGTCGGCATCGAGCTGTTTCTGGTGACCTTCATCGCCCCGGCCTTTTCGGCAGGCTCGATCAGCGGGGAGCGCGAGCGGCAGACCTACGACCTGCTGCGCACCACCCTGCTGACGGCGCGCTCGCTGGTGGGCGGCAAGCTGCTGGCCACGCTCTCCTACATCTTTTTGCTGCTGCTGGCGGCGATCCCTTTGCAGAGCGTCGCCTTTCTCTTCGGCGGCGTGACCGAGGCGGAGATCATCCTCTCTTTTGTCATCCTGGTGATGACGGCCATCATGCTGGGGACGGTGGGCGTGTTCTTCTCCGCGCTCACCAGGCGCACCCTCTCCGCCAGTGTGATGAGCTACGCCTTCGCCCTGTTCACCATCCTGGTGCTGCCGGTGGTGCTGGTGGTGCTGGGGCCGACCTTTGGCCGGGCCTTCACCTTCTACGGCCCCGCCGCCTCGCCGGTGCTGGAAGCCGTGTTCTACTACGGCCTGGGGCTGCTGGTTGCCACCAACCCGATGGCGACGCTGCTGGGCACGCTCATGTTGCTCATCGACCGGCAGGAAGTCGGCTTCTTCACCGTCACGCTGCAGAGCAACGGCTCCACCATCCCCATGGTTTCGCCCTGGATCGTCTTCGTCCTCTTCAGCCTCATCGTCTCCGCCGTGATGTTCGTGATGGCCATCCGGCGGGTTGATCGCATCGAGGAAGTATGACCGCACGGCGTGCCTCATGAGTCCTGCTGTGAAGTTTGGGCGGATTGTTGGATAATAGTGGTGAGCGTAAGCAGACAGCCCGCGCCGAGGCCACCCGTATGGTATGGTAAGTGAAAGTGGAATGGCCCATGATCCGCGAAACGGTACAACAACTCCTCCACCTGCTGACCCGTTGGGATCGCCGCCTGCGGCTGCAACAGAGTCTGGTATGGGTGCCGCGTGGCGCGATGGCTGGCCTGGGGCTGGGCATCGGGCTGGCGGTTGCCTCCCGGCTGTACCCCTGGCTGCTGCCGGAGGAACTGCTGCGCATGACCGTCATCGCTGTGATGATGGGGGTGTTGCTGGTCCTGGTCGCCATCTGGCTGGGCCGCCGGGACGCGCTGACGATGGCCAGGCACTTCGACCGGGCCTTTGGCCTGAAGGAGCGGGTGAGCACGGCGCTGGAGCTGGCCGCAGGCCGCGCCCGGTCCCCCAACGCCGAGATCACCGCCCGCCAGCTTGAGGACACCCTGCAGCGGGCCGTGCGCATCCAGGCGCGGGCCTACCTGCCGCTGCGCCTGGTGCCGCGCGATCTGGGCATTCTGCTGGCGCTGGCTGCGGTGCTGGCGCTGCTCCTGCTGCTGGAGAATCCGCAGAACACCGTGCTGGCCGAGCAGCAGGCGCTCCAGGCCGCCATCCAGGACCAGACCTCCCGCCTGGAGGACCTGCGGGAGGAGATTCTCAACAACCCCGCCCTGGACGACGCCACGCGGCGGGACATGCTGGAGGCGCTCGACGAGGCCATCGAGACGCTCTCTCAGGAGGAGCTTTCACGGGAGGAGGCCGTCGCCACGCTCTCCCGCCTGGGCCAGGAGATGAGCGAGATCGCCCAGCGACCGCTGGAGGCGGCCCAGCAGCAGGCCCTGGAGCGGGCCGCCGAGCGGCTCTCCGAGCAGGCGGGGGAGGTGGCGGAGGCCATGCAGTCCGGCGACCTGGAGGAGGCCGCCGGGGCGCTGGACAGGCTGTCCACGCAGGTGGGGGAGATGACCGAAGCCCAGCAGCAGGACCTGGCCCAGGCGCTGCAATCCGCCGCCGAGGCGCTGGCCGAGACCAACCCTGAGCTGGCCCAATCGTTGCAGGAGGCCGCCGAGGCGCTGGAAGAGGGCGACTCCCAGGGCGCGCGGGAGGCGCTGGAGCAGGCTGCCGAGCAGCTCTCCGAGCAGGCGGGGGAGGTGGCCCGCAGCCCCAACGACGCCGGGCAGCAGCTTGCCGCGCAGGCCGGGCAGCAGGTGCAGCAAAGCATCCAGCAGATCGCCCAGTCTGGAACAGGCTCCACCTCCACCGGCCAGATCGCGGGCAACCCGCAGGGCGATACCGCTGCGCCCCTGGGCGAATCCGGCCAGGGCGGCGCGCAGAACCAGATGGGGCAGGCCGGGCAAAGCGGCGAGGGCGACCAGAGCCAGCAGAGCGCTGAGGGCTTTGGCGGTGGCAACGAAGGCGGCGAAGGAGGTACGGAGCCTGTCGCGGGGGCGGCGGGCGGCGCGGGCGACGCCCCTGGCCCGGCGGTGGAGGGCGGCTTTGCCGCCACCGGGGAGCAGATCAGCCAGGGGAACAACCCGGATGGCGAGGGGCTGACCGAATATGAGCCGGTCTATGCCCCGCAGCGGATAGGCGAGGGCGAGGGGGCGGAGATGCAGATCGCTGGCTCCGGCGAGCCGGGCGACGTGGTCACCCAGGAGGGTAACCTGGCCGAAGGGCCGGAAGGCGAGTCGCTGGTGGGTTACGACGAGGTGTTCAGCGACTACGCCAATGCCGCCAACCAGGCGCTGGAGCAGGAGTACATCCCGCTCAACCTGCGCGACGTGGTGCATGACTATTTCTCGTCGCTGGAGCCGAGCCGGTAAGGGCCTGTCTCCTGCGAGCTTTGTCGGATTCCGAAAGTGCGCGGACCGGTGTGGAGAGCCGCTCGTCCCAAGCTGAGCCTGCTGGGTCTGCTGGCAGCGCTGGCCGTGAGCGGATGCCTGCTGCCCGCCCCGGATTCTGCGCCGCCCCCGGCAACAGCGGCCCCAACCCCTGCCCTGGACGCGCCCGCCTCCCCCTTGGCTGGAGCGCCGCCCTCCGGCGGCCCGGCGCTGCTGGCCGAGCAGCCCGCCGGCGGGGGGACGCTGCGACTGCTCCGCTATACCGGCGCGGGGCAGACCTGCGTGGCGGTGACGTTCAACATGCAGACCTTGGAAGCCAACCGCTGCGGGGCCTTTGCGGGCGCTGGGGTGGGCTTTGTGGACACCCTCACCGACCCCGGCGGGCAGCCGGTGCGGGTGGCATACGGCCTGCTGCTGGAGCCGTCGATCACGGCGGTGGCCGTGGAGTTCGCTGGCGGTGGCAACGCCAACGTCCCGGCCCACAACGGGGGCTACCTGCTGGTTCTGGAGGCAGGCCAGACGCCGCAGCGAGCCATCGGCATTAACCAGTTTGGCAACCTGGTGGGGAGCTGGGCATTTCGATGATAGCGTTGATCCCATCAGCTATAATGCAAACCCTGAAGCCCGACACGGAATCCTGGAGAAAACCATGACCGCAGCCCCCCCTAGCGAAACCGCCCTGAGCGTGGACGAGTTCCGCGAGACCGCCGAGCGCATCGTGGCCGAAGTCGGCAAGGTGATCGTCGGCCAGGCGGAGGTCATCCGCCACGTCCTGATCTGCATCATCGCCGGGCGGCACGCCCTGCTGGAAGGCGTGCCCGGCCTGGGCAAGACGATGCTCATCCGCACCCTGGCCGATGTGCTGGACCTGAAGTTCTCCCGCATTCAGTTCACGCCGGATCTGATGCCCGCCGACATCACGGGCACGGATATCATGCAGGAGACGGAGAAGGGGCGGCGGTTCGTCTTCCAGGCGGGGCCGATCTTCGCCAACCTGATCCTGGCCGACGAGATCAACCGCGCCACCCCCAAGACCCAGTCCGCCATGCTGGAGGCTATGCAGGAGCAGGCCGTCACCATCGCCAACCGCACCTACCGGCTGGAGCCGCCTTTCTTCGTGCTGGCCACCCAGAATCCCCTGGAGATGGAGGGGACCTATCCGCTGCCGGAGGCACAGCTCGACCGCTTCCTGTTCAAGGTGGACGTGCCTTTTCCCAGCGCGGGCGAGCTGATCACCATCCTGGACCGCACGACCGGCGCGGAGCAGCCCGCCGCCCAGAAGGCCGCCGACGGACAGCGCATCATCGAGATGGGTCACCTGGCCCTGCAGACGCCCATCGCCAGCCACGTCAGCGACTACGTGGCCCGCCTGATCGTCGCCAGCCACCCGGAAAGCCCTACCGCCCCGGAGATGGTGCGGCGGTACGTGCGCTATGGCTCCAGCCCGCGCGGCGCGCAGGCCTTGATCATCGGGGCCAAGATCACGGCGCTGCTCAGCGGGCGCTACAACGTCGCCTTTGACGATGTGCGGGCCGTGGCCCCGGCCTCGCTGCGCCATCGCCTGCTGCTGAACTTTGAGGGCCTGGCGGAGGGCATCCGCCCCGACGACGTGATCGCCGATCTGCTGCGCGGCGTGCCGGAACAGCCCTAGCCCTGGCGCCGCTGCTCGACACCGCGCCATTCAGAACGACCCTGCCAGAGGAAGATTGGCCATGACCAAGCCCCCCAAAGACAGACAGCCCGACGAGCAGGACTCTGCCGAGGAGTCAGGCCCTGCTGGCAGCCGGGATGACTATGCCTTCTCCGGCGATCCGTTCGAGACACCGCTGCCCGGCTCCATGCCGCCCATCAGGCCGCAGGATGTTGGCAGGACCCACCGCCTGCCCTCGCTGGAGAACGTCCTGCTGCGCCCGGTCCACCACATCACCTACGGCTACAGCCGCGACATCGGCATGGTGCGCAGCAATAACGAGGACTCCCTCTTTACCCTGTTTGCCAGCCAGGGCAACATCGAGGAGCTGCCGGACTTTGGCCTGTTCATCGTGGCCGATGGCGCGGGCGGGCACGCCAGCGGGGAGCGGGCCTCCTCCGTAGCCAGCCGGGCTTTTGCCGAGCACGTGGAGCGCCACATTTACCAGCCCATGCTGGCCCAAAGCCTGCAGGAAGCCGCGCTCGACCGCCCGCCGATCTCAGAGATATTGATCGAGGCAGTGCACGTGGCCGACCGCACCGTCCGGAAGGCTGTGCCGGGCGGCGGCACGACCCTGACGGCAGCGGTGACCATCGGCGACCTGGTCTACGTCGCGCACGTGGGCGATAGCCGGGCCTATCTGCTGTCACGGGACGAGAAGTCCGACTCCTATCGGATGAGCGCCATCACGCGGGATCATTCGGTCGTCAAGCGCCTGGAGGAGATCGGTCACATCTCGGCGCAGGAGGCCTCCAGCCATCCGGAGGCCAACCGGCTGTGGAAGATCATCGGCCTGACGGCCAATCTGGAGCCGGACATCGTCACGCGGCGGCTGCCTGCGGACGGCTATCTGCTGCTGTGCAGCGATGGGCTGTGGAACACAGTGCCGGAGGAAGCCCTACTGGAGACTGTGGTCGGCGCGCCGACCCCCCAGGCGGCCTGTGACCAGTTGATTGCGGCGGCCAACGCCAACGGCGGCACGGACAACATCACCGTCATCGTGGTCAAAGTGCCCGCCTGAGCTGGGCGGCCCGGAAAGCGGTTTACTGGAACGAGTGGAAGCGTGAATGGCCGAAAAACTGTTTGACGAGCAAACCCTCCGCAAGCTGGAGCAACTGGCACTGGTCGCCAACCAGGTCCGCGCCGGGGCCATCAAGGGCGAGCGACGCAGCACCAAGCGCGGGACCAGCATCGAATTCGCCGACTACCGCGACTACAGCAAGGGCGACGACCTGCGCCGCGTGGACTGGAACGTCTTCGCCCGCCTGGAACGGCCCTTCATCAAGCTGCTGGAGGAGGAAGAGGACCTGGCCGTGCATCTGCTGGTGGATGCCTCCGCCAGCATGGACTGGCCGCGTGCCTCCGACGCGCCGCGTCACCTGCACAAATTCACCTTCGCCCTGCGGCTGCTGGCCGGGCTGGCCTACATCTCCCTCACCGGCGGCGACCAGCTCACCGTCAGCACGCTGAACAGCCACCCGGTGCAGGCCTGGGGTCCGGCGCGGGGGCGGGGGCGCGTGCTGGAGCTGCTGGGCGTGATGGAGGACTTCCGCCCCGGCGGCGTCACGGACCTCAACAGCGCCCTGCGTGGCTATGCCCTGCGCAGCAGGCGGCCTGGCCTGTGCATTATCATCAGCGATCTGTTCTCGCCGGAGGGGTATCAGGGGGGTCTGAAGGCCTTGCAAGGGCGCGGGCACGAGGTGGCGCTGGTACACGTGCTGTCGCCAGACGAGATCAGTCCGCCGCTGGCCGGGGATTTGCGGCTGGTGGATGTGGAGACGGCGGCGGGCCAGGACGTGACGGTGGATGCGACCATGCGCGACCTGTACCAGCGGCGTCTGCTGGCCTGGCGGGACGACATCGGGCGCTACTGCCGCTCGCGGGGCGTGCATTACGTGACGGTGGAGACGGCCATCCCCTGGGAAGAAGTGATCCTGTACCAGCTTCGCCAGGTGGGTGTGGTTCGCTGATCTGCCGTCGGCCTCCCGGCGCGCCGCGCGCATACTGGGGCGTGCACGTGGATGAGTGGCCGGACGCTCCCCACAGCGGACCGCAGGAGATCGCGGCCCTCTGCGAGCGGGTGCGCGCCCACCTGAAGAAATCGTAGGAACGGAAGCGCTGTGGAACAGGGAGAACTGAACGTCGTCACCGGCGCTTTTGGCTACACCGGCAAGTACATTGCGCGGCGGCTGTTGCAGCGCGGCAGGCGGGTGCTGACCCTGACCGGACACCCCAACCGGGTGAACCCTTTTGGAGATGGTGTGCGCACCGCGCCGTACAACTTTGAGCGTCCGGCTGAGCTGGTCCGCAGCCTGGAGGGGGCCACGACCCTCTACAACACCTACTGGGTTCGCTTCCCCCACGGCGGGATGACCTACGAGAAGGCCGTGCGCAACAGCAAGGTCCTCTTCCGCGCCGCCGCCGAGGCCGGTGTGAAGCGCATTGTGCACGTCAGCATCACCAACGCATCGCTGGATTCGCCGCTGCCCTACTTCCGGGGCAAGGCGGAACTGGAGAAAGCACTGGCCGAATCGGGGCTGTCCTACGCCATCATCCGCCCCACGGTGGTCTTCGGTGTGGAGGACATCCTGATCAACAACATCGCCTGGCTGGTGCGGCACTTCCCGCTCTTCGCCGTGCCCGGTTCGGGCCAGTACCGGGTGCAGCCGATCTATGTGGAGGACCTGGCTGAGGTGGCCGTTGAGGCCGGGGAGAGCGCGGAGAATCTGCGCCTGGACGTGGTGGGGCCGGATGTTTTCACCTTCGATGAGCTGGTGCGTGTGATCGCCCACTCGCTGGACCGCCATGTGCTGCTGGTGCATGTGCCGCCTGTGCTGGCCTTTTTCCTTGCGCGGCTGATCGGTCTGGTGATGCGGGACGTGCTGCTGACGCAGGACGAGCTGCGGGGCCTGATGGCGGATCTGCTGGTCTCCGACGAGCCGCCGAGCGGGCAGGTGCACCTGGCCGAGTGGCTGGCCGACCACGCCACGCTGATCGGCACGACCTATGCCTCCGAGCTGAACCGGCATTATCGGTGAGGTTGTATTAGGGAGGAGACTGCGTGGATAGAGAAAGATTGAGAGAAGCCCTGGAGATAGACTACCGCCTGCGCTCAACATTCTTCCACCGGAAAATTCATGAACTGGGGCTTTTCACCCTGACCAGCGAAGTCGACAAGCTCATCCAAATAGGCGACAATTTTAATTGGGATAAAAGAAGTGCATGGGGCATCTCGGAAACGGCGTGGGATATAATCAACAATTCGGGAATCTCACCCCTTGTGGTATTTGCTCATCCGCGTGTTCTCCAGGAACAGCCTACTCTGTCAGCCTACTATCGAAACGTCGCAGCTTTATCTCAAAAGGCGGTTAACAAGCTTGCCTTCACCATAACGAATGTAGAAGTTGGCGGGTCCGGCCTCTCAACCGAACGCGCCCTGACCTTGTGTCGGTTGTACAATTCCCATTCCAGCCTCATTGTTGAGGGTGCAACGGGTTATCAACGTGAGGATGCCATGGCCTTGATGTACGCCTCTGCTGGTGCGCAAATCAACGGCTCGTGGCTGAACAGGATTGGGGAAGAAGCAGAACTTGTTACTTCGAGAACCTCATTGAGCGAGCAGCCGAACTTTCTGGCTTGCGACTGAAAAACCAGACAAGCATATTGTTCTCAAGTGAGCCGGACCTGTCATTCCTCGATGCAGATGGCAACCTGATAGCTGTAATAGAGGTGAAGGGAGGAAAAGACACCGCCGGGGCGCTCGAACGTTATGGTGCAGCGAAGAAGAGTTTTGAGGAAGCGGTGAGGCAAAATCCCAACGTCATTACTGTCTTTCTGGCAAGCGTCATTACGGACGAGGTCAGGAAACGGCTTGCGGAGGATCAACTGGTCAAACACACGTACGACTTGACGGACATTGTCGCGGATGAAAGGCAGCGTGCAGCGTTCGTTCGATTTGCTCTGGGGCTTCTGGGCGTTAAACTGGACTGAAAGCGGCGGAGAGCGGGTGACAGTAAATGCAAATGCCACTCTTACCAGTTGACGGGCCCGAGACAAGCGATCTTTTGGTGAGGAATCGCTTCTCTCACGACAATATATGCCCACAAGAACAGCGCATTGCCCTGGAGGCGCGCTATGCAGACCTCCTTGAAGAAACGGAAAGGTTTAATCGCCAGCTTGTCAGCTACCAGGCTAATAAAGGCGAGATCGTGCACGGTTGGATCAGATATAAGGAAGGGTTTTCTGCCCAACTGGTTGAGATGTTGCTCAGGGAGTTTGGCATTGCCCCAGGTGACACGATTCTTGACCCCTTCAGCGGTTCGGCAACGACCTTGTTGATGGCCAAAGCGTTAGGAGTCAACGCGGTCGGCATAGAAATACTCCCGCTCTGTCATCTGGCCTGGGAAGCCAAGTCACATGTTTTGGACTATGACTTAGATGAGCTTGAGTGGGTATATTCTCAGATTACTGAAATCGAGATCACTGACTTAGGCGAACCCTTTCCCCACATCCGTATCACTGAGAGTGCCTTTCCAGCCGATATAGAGCGCGATCTGATGTTCTTTACGCATTGGGTTGAGAATCTGGATATCAGCAAGGAGGCTAAAACTCTATGTAAACTGGCACTCGTCAGCATTTTGGAGGAGGTGAGTTACACACGCAAGGATGGGCAGTATCTCAGGTGGGATTATCGTTCGGAGAAGATTCAGAAGCGGAACGCCATAAGAATTGCCCAAAACAAAAAACCTATCAAGAGGATGGATAAAGGCCACCTGCCAACGGTGCGAGAGGCGCTCTCCAACGCCCTTGCGGTCATCATTGAGGACATCAAAACGATACAGAGGCTTACCTTCCGTGAGAGCCGCCAGTATCTCATTCCAGACAGTGCTTTAAAGGCGCTGCTGACGCTAAAGGCCGATTACTTCGACGCAGTCATTACCTCTCCCCCTTATTGCAACAGGTACGATTACACAAGGACCTATGCTCTGGAATTGGCCTACCTGGGTGCTGGTGAGCAGGAGATCCGTTCTCTTCGACAAAGCCAACTATCATGCACGGTAGAAAACCGCTCGAAACTCGGTCTGCTGAGGAAGTATTACAGCCAGTTTGGCCAACGCGAAAGATATACCCAGATAGTTAGCGTGATCCAGAACAACCCCGTTTTTGTAGAGATCAATGAAGCGTTACAGCAGCGCTGGTCCCGGGGGGAAATCAATAATAAGGGCATCCTTTCGATGGTAGAGGGCTACTTTGTCGAGCTGACTTTTGTCTTTGCTGAGCTTTTTCGCATCTGTCGCAGTGGTGCTCATATTGCCATCGTCAATGACAATGTGCGCTATGGGGGAGAGGTTATCCCCGTAGACTTGTTGAGCACGAATATTGCCGAGGAATTGGGGTTTAGGCCGGTAAAAGTATATGTATTGTCACAACGTAAAGGTAACAGCAGTCAGCAGATGGGTAAGTTTGGCCGTCAGGCGCTTCGTAAGAGTATAACAATCTGGAGAAAGCCCTGATTCTTCGGGTGTGCCCCCATGTCTTTCCTGACTCCCCTCTCCATCCTGCTCGCCGCGCTGGCGGTGCCGATCATTCTGCTCTACATGCTGCGGCTGCGTCGTCGCGAGGCCGAGGTCAGCAGCACCTACCTCTGGCAGCAGCTCCTGCGCGACCGGGAGGCCAACGCCCCCTGGCAACGCCTGCGCCGCAACCTGCTGCTCTTCCTGCAACTGCTCGTCCTGGCCTTGCTGGTCTTCACGCTGATGCGGCCCTACATCGAGACGCCGACCGTCACCACCGGGCGCATCACCGTGTTGCTGGATGCCTCCGCCAGCATGAACGCCACCGATGTGCAGCCCTCACGCTGGGCGGCGGCCCAGCAGGCGGCGCTGGAGATCGTCAGCGCCCTCAGCCCCCAGGACACGATGACCGTCATCCGTGTGGCCGACACGCCGGAGGTGCTGGCCAGCGCTGCCAGTGACCCGACCTTGCTGCGCAACGTCATCCTGAGCGCCCGGCCCTCCCAGGCCGCTGCCGACTGGTCCGCTGCCCTCACGTTGGCGGCGGGCGGCGCGGTGGGGGTGGAGGACTTCAACGTGGTGCTCATCAGCGATGGGGGGCTGCCGCTGGACGTGCCTGCCATCCCCGGCGACCTGAACTACATCCCCATCGGGCGCAGCGGGGAGAACGTGGCCCTCACCGCCCTTTCCACCCGCGCCCGCGCCGGGGAGTCGCCGCAGCTCTTCGCGGAGGTCTCCAACTTCGGCCAGCAGGCGGCGGAGGTGATCTTTAGCCTGTACCTGGATGGCGAGCTTTTCCAGGCGGAGCGGCTGGCCGTGGAGCCGCAGAGCGTGCAGGAGGTCTTCTTCACCGACCTGCCGGGGGACTTCACCGTGCTCTCGGCCTCGATTACGCCGCGCTCCGGCTCCCCTGTGCCGGACTACCTGGCCGTGGACAATACTGCCTGGACCGTTTTCAACCCTTCGGGGGCGGGGCGGGTGCTGCTGATGACGCCGGGCAACCTTTACTTGCGGCAGGCGCTCGCCAGTCTGCCGGGCGTGCAGGCCTTCCAGGGCCAGCCAACCAGCGGCCTGCCGCAGAACGAGACATTCGACCTTTACGTGCTGGACGGCTGGCTGCCGGAGGACGGCACGCTACCCGCCGGCGACCTGCTGATCGTCAACCCGCCGCAGGATACCAGGCTGTTCACCATCCTGGGGCGCAGCCTGGAGACCGGCAATCCCCGCGTGGCCCGCGACGACCCCCGCACGCTTTACCTCAATTTTGACAACGTGCACCTGCTCGACTTCAAGGTGCTGGGCGATGTGAATTGGGCCGAGCCGCTGGTATGGGCCGACGGCGGGCCGCTGGTGCTGGCCGGGGAGATTGACGGGCGGCAGGTGGCCATCCTCACCTTCGATCTGCATCGCTCCGACCTGCCGCTACAGATCGCCTGGCCCATCCTGCTGGCCAACCTGATGCAGTGGTACACGCCGGCGCGCGCCGTCCACGCGCCGGAAGGGCTGGCCGTGGGCGAGACGCTGGCCATCACGCCGCCTTTTGAGGCGGATACGGTGCGCGTGACCCGCCCGGACGGCGAAACGACCACCCTGCGCGTGGAAGGCCCGCAGCTCATCTACGCCGACACGGCATTGCCCGGCGTTTATACGGTGGATGTCTATGCAGGCGGCGAGCTGATGCAGAGCGAGCTGTTCGCCGTCAACCTCTTCGACCGTCTGGAGAGCTACATCCAGCCCGCGCGGCAGCTTTCCATCGGCGCGAGCCAGGTGACGGAGGCGGAACGCGAGGAGATCGGGCAGCGGGAGTTCTGGCCGCTGGTTGCTGCGCTGGCGCTGGCCGTGCTGGTTCTCGAATGGGTACTGTACCATCGAGGCCTGCGCCTGCCCAGGCCGGAGCAGGTGTGGGCAGGCCGGAGGCGGTGAACGCGGTACAATCGGAGCAGTGGTAGTGCTAATGAGTGTGTGAGGAATGGTGATGGGACTGCAATCAATTACTATCACAATTGAACTGCCAGAAGAGGAAATCCGCCGGGCGAAGGCTGCCGGTGTGTTGGCTCCTGAGAGCCTGGCTCGCCTGATCCGGGACGAACTTGAACGCCGGGCCGATGTAGATCGCATGCGGGAAATCATGGATGCGTTGCAGAGTCTGCCAGGCCGCCCAACGCCGGAAGAGATAGACGCCGAGATTCAGACCTACCGGGCCGAAAAACGAGCGAAGCGTGCGAGCCGTGATTGACACTAACGTTCTGGTCTCTGGTCTGCTGTGGGGTGGTCCGCCTCGCCACGTGGTTCAGCAAGCACTGGAGGGGCGTTTCACGTGGCTTATCTCGGAAGCCCTGCTGGACGAACTGGCTGATGTACTGGCAAGACCCCAATTCGAAGCAAAGTTCAAAGCTGCCGGGCAGGCTTTGCAGGAAGTGCTGGAGATCATTCGGCGACGCGCACTGATTATCCCGGTAGATGTGGTTGACCCTGTCATCGAGGTTGATCCTGACGACGATCTGGTGTTGGCCTGCGCGCTTGCAGGGAGAGTGGATGTAATTGTTTCTGGCGACCATCACTTGCTCGAACTGGGTAGTTACCAGGGCATCCCTGTTCTGACGGCAACGGCGCTATTGGAGCAGTTGGAGGATAGGGAGTAAAGATGTGCGCCTGCCCAGGCCGGAGCAGGTGTGGGCAGGCCGGAGGCGGTAATGAGCGGCTGGCTGTGTTATGATCGGTTGGAATATTCAAGGGGCGGGGAGACTGTACATGTTCGTGGCGTTTAATGCCAGATGCGGCCCCTTCTGAGGCCACCCACCTGAGTGCATCACCATGACCTTCACCACGCCGCTCGCGCTGTTGCTGCTCCTGCTGCTCCCGGTCTTTGCCTATATCGGCTGGCCGCGCGTCCGCTTTCGCCGTCGCCGGGACGCCATCAGCCTGGCCCTGCGCCTGCTGATCGTGGCCCTGATCGTGCTCGGCCTGGCCGGGACGCAGATCACCCGCGCCGCCGACAGACTGGCCGTTGTCTTCCTGGTGGATGTCTCCGACAGCATGGATGCCGCTGCCCAGGCCGCCGCCCTCGAATACGTCCGCGAGGCGATGGCCCACAGCGGCCCCGACGACCAGACTGCCGTGATCCTCTTTGGCGGCAATGCCCTGGTAGAGCGGCCCATGCTGCCCGGCACGGAGCTGGGGCCGGTTGGGTCAACGCCTTCCACGCTCAATACCGATCTGGCGGAGGCCATCCGCCTGGGCACGGCGCTCTTCCCCGCCGACGCGGCCAAGCGCATGGTGATCCTCAGCGATGGTGTGGTCACCGTCGGCGATGCTTACGAGGCGGCGCGGCTGGCGGCGGCTTCCGGCATCCAGATCGACTTCGTGCCCTTCCGGCGGCAACCAACGCCGGAGGTGGCCGTCACGGACGTGCGGGTTCCCACGCGCCTCAACGTGGACGAGCCGTTCGAGATCGACTACACCATCCAGAGCGAGACGGACACCGAGGCCGTGGTCACCTTGCTGGCGGGCGGCCAGACCATCGCCCGCGCCGGCGTGACGCTGCGCCAGGGCGAGAACAACTTCTTCTTCCGCTTGCAGCGCGGCTTCCCCACCACCGGCTTCAGCGACATCCGCATCCAGGTGGAGCCGGTGGTGGCCGAGGCCGACGGTTTCTACCAGAACAACCAGCTCTCCGCTTTCACGGAGATCACCGGGCCGCCGCGCGTCCTGCTGGTGACGCAGGAGGGCGAGAGCGGCCAGGAGGCCATCCGCCACCTGCTCCCCGCGCTGGAGGAGGTCGGGCTGGCCCTTGATGTGGTCACGCCCGGCGAGCTGCCCATCGGCCTGGCCCCGCTGAGCGCCTACGTCAGCGTGCTCCTGGTTAACGTGCCCGCTGCGGACCTCTCTCCCCTGCGCATGGAGGTGCTGCGCACCTACGTGCGCGACCTGGGTGGAGGGCTGGTCGTCATCGGCGGCGACAAGAGCTACGGGGTCGGCGGCTACTACCGCACGCCCCTGGAGGACGCCCTGCCGGTGGAGATGCAACTGCGCGACCAGGAGCGGTTGCCCGCGCTGACGCTGCTCTTCGTGATCGATACCTCCGGCTCCATGGGCGCGGTCGGCCCCAGCGGCTTCACCAACCTGGACCTGGCCAAGGAGGCCATCATCCGCTCCATCGACTTGCTGAATCCTGTGGACCGCATCGGCGTCATCTCCTTTGAGACGGCGGCTTCCTGGATCATCGATGTGACGCCGGTGGAGAACCCTGGCCTGCTGCAAGAGATCATCGCCACGCTGCGCCCCGGCGGGGGGACGGACATCCTGGCCGGCCTGCGGGCGGTGGCCCGCTATCTGCCGGAGGACCCCTCCACGGTCAAGCACATCATCCTGCTCACCGACGGCGGGGCGGACCCCGCCGGTATCGTGCCGCTGGTGCGCCAGATGCGCATCGATCACCAGGCCACTACCTCGGTGGTGGCTATTGGCGAGGGCTACGCGCCCTTCTTGCAGGATGTGGCCAATGCCGGGCAGGGCAACTTCCACTTCGCCCGCGACATCAGCTCCATCCCCACCATCTTCACCGCCGAAACCGTGCTGGCGACCCGCTCCTACATCATGGAGCAGGAGTTCTTCCCCGTGCAGGTCGGCCAGAACCCGATTCTGACCGGCATTCGCCGCGTGCCGTCCTTGCTGGGCTACGTGGCCACCACCGCCAAGGACACCGCCCAGGTCTTGCTGCGCAGTCCGGAGCCGAACGCCGACCCCATTCTAGCCGCCTGGCAGTTCGGGTTGGGGCGCTCGGTGGCCTGGACCAGCGACGCCACCAGCCGCTGGGCCAGGGAGTGGGTCACCTGGGAGGACTACCCGCGCTTCTTCAGCCAGATGGTGCGCTGGACGATTACGGAGGGCGTCAACAGCAACCTGGAGACGCGGGTGGAGCAGCGCGGCGAGCAGGCTGTGTTGACCGTGGACGCCCGCGACAACGCGGGGAACTTCCTCAACGGCCTGCTGCTGGACGCTGCCGTCATCAGCCCGGACCTGACGCCGCAAACCCTGCAACTGCGGCAGGTGGCCCCGGGCCGCTATGAGGCCGTCTTCGAGCCGGGGCAGGAGGGCGCGCATTTCATCCGCGTGTCCGGGCGTCCGCTCCCCGGCGCGCAGGTGCCGCAGAACGTCTCTATCGCGCAGACGACCGGCTGGGTGCTGACCTATTCCCCGGAATACCGCCTGCCGGAGGAGGGGGTCAACCTGGAGCTGCTCAACGACCTGGCCAACCTGACCGGCGGCGAGTCACTGGCCGAGCGCCCGGCAGCCGTCTACGACCACAACCTGGCCGCGCAGAACGCCTCGACCCCGCTGTGGCCCTGGCTGCTCCTGCTGGCGGCCCTGCTGCTGCCCTTTGACGTGGGCGTGCGCCGCCTGATCGTCACCAGCGGGGACCTGCGCCGCATGCGCGCCTGGCTGGCAGACCGCCTGGGCTTCGGCGTGGTCGAAGTGGACCGCAGCCGGGCCGGGCAGCTCGACCGCCTGCGGGATGTCAAGCAGCGTGTGCGCAGCGAGCTGCCGGGGGGCAGCATGCCCTCTTTGGGGCAGACGCCGCCATCGCCGGTGGCACAGGTCCTGCCCGCCGACGAGCGCAGGCAGCCCACGCCCCCCACCCCTGCCCAGGAGCGGCCCGCGCCCGCCTCCGGCGCGGCAGCCACGGCCGCCTCTTTGCTGGAGCGCAGGCGCGCCCGTGGGGAAGAGGGCGAGCCACAGCCTCTGCCGCCGAGGCCCGCCCCTGCTCCGCAACGGCCCACCGCTCCGCTGGAACCTGCGCCGGACAAACCGCAGCCCAGGCCGTTGAGTCGGCCCGAAGGGGAAGGCACCCTGGCCTCCCGCCTGCTCAAGCGCAGGCGCGGCGAGGACGACGAGGCAGAGGAATAAACGCGGCGGCGCGGCGTGGTAGTTGCCATGCGCCCCTGTGGCGCGCAGACGAACGATTTGCCGGAGAAAGTGACCCCATGCGCATCCTCTACATCGATGTGGACAGTCTGCGCCCGGACCACCTGGGCTGTTACGGCTACCACCGCGACACCAGCCCCAACATCGACGCCCTGGCGGAACAGGCCGTCCGCTTCGAGAACTGCTACGCCTCCGACGCGCCATGCCTGCCCTCCCGCACCGCGCTGTGGAGCGGGCGCAACGGCTTCCACACCGGCGTGGTGGACCACGGCGGGACGGCGGCCCAGCCTTTCGTTGAGGGGCCGTCGCGCGGCTTCCGCGACCGCTTCGCCCGCTTCGGCTGGATGGCCGCGCTGCGCCGGGCGGGCTTCAGCACAGCCACCGTCAGCTCTTTTGGGGAGCGGCATGCCGCCTGGCACTGGTATGCCGGGTACAACGAGGTGATCAACCCCGGCCGGCGCGGCCTGGAGCGCGCCGACGAGCTGACACCCCTGGCCCTGGACTGGCTGCGGCGCAACGGGCAGCGCGACAACTGGTTCCTGCACGTCAATTTCTGGGACCCGCACACCCCCTACCGCACCCCGCTGGACTTCGGCAACCCCTTCGCCGACGACCCGCTGCCCGCCTGGCTCACGGAGGAGGTCCGCCGGCGGGCGTGGGAGGGCTACGGCCCGCACAGCGCCCAGGAGCTGCACGAGTGGGGCGATGAGACCTATTACCGGGACTATCCGCGCCTGCCGGCCCGGCTCGACTCGATGCAAGCCGTCCGCCAGTGGATCGACGGCTACGACGTGGGAGTCCGCTACATGGACACACACGTGGGGCAGATTCTCAACCTGCTGGCCGATCTCGGCGTGCTGGAGGAGACGGCCATCATGCTCAGCGCCGACCACGGGGAGAACCTGGGCGAGCTGAACGTGTGGGGAGACCACCACACCGCCGATGAGCTGACCTGCCGGGTGCCCCTCCTGGTGCGCTGGCCGGGCCTGACCGAATCGCCGCGCACTGACCGGTCGCTGCTCTACCACTTCGACTGGGCGGCCACGCTGATCGAGCTGGTCGGTGGAGAAGTGCCCGCTATCTGGGACGGAGAGGCGTTCACGGAGGCCTTCCGCGCCGGGCAGGAAGCGGGCCGCCCCTACCTGGTGCTCAGCCAGAATGCCTGGGCCTGCCAGCGGGCCGTCCGTTTCGAGGACTGGCTCTGCCTGCGCACCTACCACGACGGCTACAAAGCGCTGGAGCCGCTGATGCTCTTCCACTTGCGGGACGATCCCCACGAGCAGCACAACCTGGCCGCCGAGCGCCCGGCAGTGGTGGACCGGGCCATGGGCCTGCTGGCGGACTGGCATCAGGCGATGGCGCTGACCGCCACGACGGATGTTGACCCCATGCTGACCGTGCTGCGGGAGGGGGGACCCTTCCACACGCGGGGCAAGCTGGCTGCCTATGTGGAACGGCTGCGCGCCACCGGGCGCGCCCACCATGCAGAGCGCCTGCTGGCCCTGCATCCGGGCGAGTAGCTTGTGTTGCCGCGCCCGGCGCTGACTCCTGTTAAGCGGATTTAATGGCTGGCTTACGATCTGTTAAAGCCAGCTTATCTCCCTCTTTAACCAACCCGTGTATAGTGCGGACAAATGGGCTTACTGGAAGAGGTCGTCCATCATCCATCACGGGTTCGGATTGTTGTGTGGCAGTGTACTGGAAGTCAACGGTTGGATATGTTACAGGTAGACGGTAAGCCCAGGGGGCAGGCACGGGCCAAAGGTCATCCCCATAGCGAGATTGTCCGCGAGCATCCACCTGACCCATGCCCTGACCACCGTTCACCTGCCGCCCTTAGCGCCTGAGGGCAGCAGGAGGCCCGGCCTCCCCCCCTGTTTCACCAATTCCTGATCCCGTCTTACTGGGGCGCGGGATCGTTCTGACGGGGCGGCTCTCCCCCTATCAGCCGCCCCGCTCTTTTTTCCCGGCCTCTACAGGCCCCGCGCCCGGATGTAGGCCGTCACGTCCACGTTGTAGGCCACGTCGTCCGCCCTCACCACCAGCCAGGGCGTGCCCTCGTCGGCCCAGGTCACGGCAGCGGGCGACGGAATCCTGATTCCGTGGGCGGTCTCCCAGCCGCGCACCTCCAGAATCCAGCGGGTCTTCTCTTTGGATTCAGCGCCCTTCCAGCGCATGGCCTCCATGCGGGTGAGGAGGCCGCTCTGCGGGTCAAAGGTGGCGGTGAAGCTCTCCTCCTCCTCGCCGAAAGGGACCACCAGGCGGGCGTGGTGGTCGTCCAGCGGTTCCCAGCGCGCGCGGGGGTCGGTGATGAATATAGAAGGCAGCCATATCGATTCCCCCCACACGCCCAGGTTAGCGCCCTGGTTGACCTTGGGGTCGTTCTCCACCACGCCGACGGGCAGCTCCAGCCGGGAGCGGCCATCCAGATACCATTCGTTCACCTTGAGGAGCGGGAAGCCGAAGACGGTCGCCTCGATGTAGTGGCGGTAGCCCTTCCCGGCGTCATGGGTGAAGCGCAGGCGGGCGGGGAAGGTGATGCCGGCGAAGCGCAACTGGCCCGACAGCGTGAGCACCGCCGACTCGATCACCGGGATTTGGTCGCCGATGATCGTCCGGTAGAAGCGCGCCACGGGCGGCGGCAGGTCCGGCGGCAGGGGGACGGTGCGCAGGGGCGGCGTCGGCTCAGGATACGGCGGGAAGGGCCTGGGCTGCACCCGCAGCCCCAACCAGCCGGCCACGAGGGCCGCGCCCACTACTGCGAGCAGACCGATCAGGATTTGCATGGCGTGTTCCTTTCGACGTTCGTTTTGCGCCGGGCCCTGTCAGAGGCGCGTCGATCTTGGGTCAGGAGAAGAGGCCGGGCACCAGCAGCACCACAGCCAGGATCACGACGTTGATCGCTATCCCCGCGAAGGCCACCTTCCAATCCAGCACCGTGAGCACCAGCGAGAATAGCGCCACGGCGACCATTGCAGTGCGCCACCAATCCTGCTGCGCGGCCAGCCCGTAGGCGGCGACGACGAAGCCGATGGCGGCCACCAGCCACAGCGCGCCAAACACGCGGATGCCCGCCTCGCCCACGTCCCACAGGCCACCCAGCAGGGTGGTTTTGTAGGGCAGGTTCTCGATCTCGGCCAGTTGCCAGTAGGTGGCGAAGCCCAGCAGGTGGATAAGGCCGTGGATGAACACGACCAAGGCGGCGGCGTAAAGCCCCACTGTTTCCATCTTTGTCTCCTTTATCTCTCCTGTCTCCTCGTGCCGCGCACGATAAGGTCGGCCAGTTGTGAGCGCGGCGGAAGAACAATACGGGCAGCCCGTCTCCGAGCCGCCCGTATGCGTCCAGCCTGATACCTTTTGCGCAGGGCACAGCCCCGCCTGGCTCATACCAGCTCCAGCGAGCGGGTCTCCACCGCCCTGCCCAGCAGGTCGATGAACTGGGCCAGCGGCATCGCGCCCAGGTCTTGCTCCGTGCGCAGCCGCACGCTGACCGTCCCGGCCTGTATGTCGCGGTCGCCCACGATGAGCATGTAGGGCACTTTTTGCTCCTGCGCCTGGCGAATCTTGTAGTTCATGCGGTTGGCGGAGTCGTCCACCTCCACGCGGAAGCCGCGCGCTTTCAGCTCCTGGGCGATGCCCTGCGCGTATTCCACGTGGCGGTCGGCGATGGGGATCAGCACCGCCTGCACAGGGGCCAGCCAGGCCGGGAAGGCCCCGGCGAAGTGCTCGATGAGCAGGCCCACGAAGCGCTCCAGCGAGCCGAATGGCGCGCGGTGGATCATGATGGGGCGGTGCGGTTGGCCGTCTGCCCCGATGTACTCCAACTCGAAGCGCTCCGGCAGGTTGTAGTCCACCTGGATGGTGCCGAGCTGCCACTCCCGCTTGAGCACGTCGCGGAAGATGAAGTCCAGCTTGGGGCCGTAGAAGGCCGCCTCGCCCGGCTCCACCACGTAGTCCAGGCCGAGCTGGTCGCAGGCGTGGATGATGGCCTCTGTGGCCTGCTCCCACACGTCGTCGTCGCCCACGTATTTGTCCGACTCAGGGTCGCGCGTGCCGACGCGGGCGCGGAAGTCGTGCAGCCCCACGCTGTTGAAGACGAACTGCGTCAGGCGCACCACGCCGATGAACTCCTCCAGCAACTGCTCCGGCGCGACAAAGAGGTGCGCGTCGTCGATGGTGAAGCCGCGCACGCGCGTCAGGCCGGTCAGCTCGCCGCTCTTCTCGTAGCGGTAGACCGCGCCGAACTCCGCGTAGCGGATGGGCAGCTCGCGGTAGGAGCGCATCTCGCTCTTGTAGATCATGATGTGGTGCGGGCAGTTCATGGGCCGCAGCAGGAACTCCTCGCCGTCCACCTCCAGCGGCTCGTACTGGCTGTCCTTGTAGTACGGGTAGTGGCCGGAGGTGCGGTAAAGCTCCAGGCGGGCGATGTGCGGCGTGATCACTGGCTCGTAGCCGCCGTCAAGCTGCGCCTGGCGCAGAAAGCGCTCCAGTGTATCGCGCACCATGGCCCCTTTGGGCTTCCACAGCGGCAGACCCTTGCCCACCAGCGGGTCGATGATGAAGAGGTCCAGCTTCTGGCCCAGCACGCGATGGTCGCGCTTCTTGGCCTCTTCCAGACGGTACAGGTATTCCTCCAGCTCGCTGGCCGTCTCCCAGGCCGTGCCGTAGATGCGTGTCAGCATCTCGCGGTTCTCGTCGCCGCGCCAGTAGGCCCCGGCTGGCTCGCGGAAGGTGATGCTGATGGCGTCCGGGTTGATCTCGTTTGTGTTGGCCACATGCGGCCCCCGGCACAGGTCCTCGAAGCCGTCGTGCTTGTAGGTGGTGATGACCGGCTTCTCCTCTACCGGATTGCCGTGCTCGTCGATGCCGCCTTTCTCCAGGCCCTCGATCAGCTCCAGCTTATACTTCTGGTCCTTGAAGATGCGCCGCGCTTCCTCCGCGCTGACCTCCTTACGGACGAAGGGATGCCCCTCCCGGATGATCTCGCGCATGCGCTGCTCAATCGCCTCCAGGTCCTCCTGGGTGGGCGGGCGCGGCAGCTCGAAGTCGTAGTAGAAGCCGTCCTCGATGGGCGGGCCGATGGCGATCTGAGCGCCGGGGAAGCGCTCCAGCACTGCCTGGGCCATCACATGCGCCGCCGAGTGACGGATGCGGTATAGCTTGGATTCTTCGTAACGTTCCATGGTGCTCCTCAGGCTTACAACTGGGTTCCGGTGGTGCGCTGTGGCCGCGCGCCCGGCCTGGGCTTCTGCGGTGGGCGTCTGTGCCAGCACGGGGAAGCCGTGGGCGTGACCACGCGGATCATCGCTGTTTGATGCTGCGTGCAGCACATGGCAATGGAAAGACACCCTGCGCGCTGCCTTCCCGCCAGGGTAAAGCGGCCTGCCCCCTTTGCTGGCAAGGACCTGCGCAGGTGGTCCTTACCGGGGGCCTGGAGTTGTGGTGCGCTTCTGCCGCGGGTCACCGGCCATGGGGTATTTCACTTTCTGCTTCTGCGCTACACGGCTGCGCCCGCCGCAGCCATCTGGCGCAACTGTTCCTCGGAAATCGGCGCAAAAGTGCTCTCAAAGACATCCAGCGCCAGCAGATTGTCGATCACGTCTTCGATGGTATCCATATCCAGACGGTCGACCACAATGTGCTTGGTATCCAGGGCGGCGTAGCGCACTTCTGGGGTGTTGGGCAGGCTTCTGCTGACCTCCAGCCCGTAGCGCATCTGCTGGCGCAGATAGGGGATGGTGACGAAGCGGGCCATCCACAGCGATCCGTCGTCCATCTCCGCCAGCACATCGACGCTGCCCTGCTGCAATTCTTCTGTGTCGTCCAGCCAGACACGCTTGACCGTGTACATCCTGTTCTTCCTTCACCAGACACCGTACAAAGAAAAACCCCTCCCCCTATTGGGGCGAGGTTTCATCCAACCACGCGGTTCCACCCAAATTTCACGCCGCCTCCGCTGGGGGAAGCCGGCGCCTCTGGGGGCCTGTAACGGGGCCAGCCGTACCCCCTTACCGGGCCGCCGGGGCCGTTCGGGAGGTCACTCCTGGGGGGTATCCGTTTGCCGGTCTCGCGGGCGCGCTTGCAGCCTGGGGCGCGCCCTCTCTGGGCGGACTGAGGGCAATGGACATGTCCCAGTCAACGCGTTTCCCCATAGGGATTGTTCAAATAAGAGCATACGGCAAAGGCCGGGCGCTGTCAAGGTTTTTTGGATGCGCTTGATGAATACACTGGTGCACAATTGCCAGGGAGGAGGCCCCCACCAGCGGCGCAATGGGCCGCGCGGCTCAGAACAAGGGCAATTGCTGGGGGGGTCTGCGCCCATCCAGCAGGATGTAGGGCGCGGCGCGCGCCACCTGCACCCCGATGGCCCGCAGCGCGGCCAGGTCCTGCAAACGGCCCAGCCGCCGCGCCCGCAGGATGGCCTCCACCCCTTTTGGCCCGATGCCAGGGACGCGCAGCAACGCCTCCCGTTCGGCGCGCGTCACGTCCACCGGCGCGTCGCGCAGGTGGGCATCCGCCCAGGCGCGCTTAGGGTCCACGTCCAGCCGCAGATTCCCGCTTTCCAGGAAGGGCAGGTCCTCCACCTCCCAGCGGTAATCCCGCAGCAGGAAGCTGGCCTGGTACAGCCGCCGCTCGCGCAGCGGATCGGAGGGGGAGAGGCCTTCAAAAGGCGTGCCCTCCACCGGGCTGAAGCTGGAATAGTAGGCCCGCGCCAGGCCAAGCTGGCGGTACAGGCGCGCGCTCAGCGCGAGCAGCTCCAGGTCGGTATCCCCCACCGCGCCGACCACGAACTGGGTCACCGTGCTGGCCCGCAGGTGGGGGTTCTCCAGCCTGATGCGGCGCGACCACTGCAAAGGCTCCAGCAGCTCGCTGGAGAAGTCTTTTTTAGGGGCCAGGGCGTGCAGCCGCTCGTCTGTAGGCCCTTCCAGGTTGATGGAGATCCGGTCGGCCAGTTGCATGGCCCGCAGGAGCTGGTCGTACTCCGCGCCGGGCATGATCTTGAGGTGCACGTAGCCCTGGTAGCCGTACTTGCGGCGGACGATCTCCACGGTGTCGATGATCTTATCCTGGCTGGTGGCCCCACCCTTGATGATGCCCGACGAGAGGAAAAGGCCGTCCACCGCGCCGCTGCGTTGGAGCCGGTCGAAGGCCCCGGCCATCTCGTCCGGGGTAAAGGTGACGCGGCGTGTCTGGCCTCGTCCGGCGCGAAAAGGGCAATAGTAGCAGTTCTTCTCGCAGGCGGTGGTCATCATCGCCTTGAGCACCGGCTTGGGGCCTTTGGGCGTGGCGACGCGCGTGATACATCCCATATCGTCCGGCCTGGCGCTGCCCCGGCGCGAGGCATGGGTTTCCGCCTGCGGACGGTCGCCCGCCGGCTCGTAGAGGGTCACGTCGCCCAGTTGGGTCAGTTTCTGCAGGGTATCCGGCACGGTTTGGACGTTCATACTTCTATGATACGAACATAAGTTCGAATTGTCAATGGCGGTATCACGATGGTGATCCCCAACCGCCGCGATGCCAGGCGTGCCAGGGTAGGCATGGACACCCCCGGCATCGGGGCGGTTCAGGGTTAAATGCCCAGGATCATCTGGGCGATGCTGAAGTAAATGAAGAGGCCGGTGGCGTCCACCAACGTGCTCATCACTGGCGCGGAAAGCACGGTGGGGTCAATGCCCAGGCGCGTGGCTACCAACGGCAGCACCGCGCCCAGCCCATTGGCCCATACCACGATGGTAAAGATGGCCACAGCAACAGTCAGCGCCAGCTCAGGGCTGGAACCCCAGGTCAGGGCGCGGATGTAGGCCACCACGGCCATGCCCAGGCCGAGCGCGACCCCCACGCGCAGCTCGTGCCAGAGGGCGCGCAGCGCGTGGCCCAGGTCGATGTCGCCGACGGCCAGGGCGCGGATGATCGTGCTGGTCGTCTGCGAGCCGGCGTTGCCGCCCGTGCCGATCAGCAGCGGCACGAAGAAGGCCAGAGCCACCACCGCCTGCAATTCCTCCTCAAAGTGGCGCAGCACTGTCCCGGTCAGGCTTTCCGTGAGAAACAGCAGTAGCAGCCAGCCGATGCGCTTGCGGGTGACGAGAAAGATGCTGGTATCCAGGTAGGAGCGGCCCAGGGGTTGCGCGCCACCCAGGCGTTGGATGTCCTCTGTGGCCTCGTCCACCAGCACGTCCACCACGTCGTCGATGGTCACCACGCCCAACAGGCGGTTGTCTGCGTCCACCACCGGCAGCGCCAGCAGGTCGTAGTGCTGCATCAGGCGGGCGCACTCCTCCTGGTCCGTGCCAGCGGGGACCGCGATCACGTCCGGGTCCATGATGTCGCCGACCTGCGTTTTCGGGTCGGCGATGATCAGGTCGCGCAGGCCCACCACCCCGCACAGCCGCCCGCGCGCATCGATGACGTACAGGTAGTAGATGGTTTCGGCGTCGGGTTTCCAGGCGCGGAGCGCGGCAATGGCCTCCTCGGCGGTCATGCGGCGGCGCAGGGCCAGAAACTCGGAGGTCATCAGGCCGCCCGCGCTGTCGTCCGCGTGGAGCAGCAGCGGGTGAACTTCCTCGGGGTCCTCCAGCCCGGCCAGCACGGCCTGGGCCTGCGCCGGCGGGATGTCCCCCAGCAGGTCGGCGGCCTCGTCCGGCTCCATCTCATCCACGATGCGGATGAGGGCCTCCGTCGGCAGGGCGGCCACCAGCTCGGCGGCCTCCTCCTCGTCCAGTTTTTCCAAGATGTCGGCGGAGTCGGTCGGCTCCAGCCTGGGCAGCAGCGCGATCTGGTCCTGGTCGTCCAGCTCGGAGAAGACCTCGGCCTGATCCGGGGGGCGCAGGGACTCGATAATGTCGGTCGCGCCGTCCAGATCGTCATGCTCCAGCCTGTCGCGAAGCTGCGCCAGGATGTCATCCAGGATGCGGGTTTCCATAGCAGCACCTCCGGGCGGTGGTCAGCACCCCCGGAGGTGTTCAGGTGGGCCAATCAGGGGGGAACTACCTGCGGGGGGCGGACCGGGCAGTGATTCGATTTGTGCTGGAACTCAGCGGGTCCCAACTTTCTGATGCAGGTCCTTCGTCCATCTTGTGTGTCACCACCTCAGAATTTACGGACAACGGTATTGTCCCCCTACTATAAGGAAATGTCAACGATCTGGCGGCCAGGCCCCTCGTTTTTAGGGGGCGTCTGCGCTATGCAGAAGCTCAGCCACCTGGCAGCATCGCCTCCAGTTGCGCCCGTTGCGCGGCGTACTCGGCTGCGGCCAGCGGCGGGCACTGCGCCAGGGTGGCTTGCCCGGCGATCAACTTCAGCGCAAAGGTGAAGCAGGTCGGCTGGCCGCAGGCCCGGCAGTTGGTGCCGGGCAGCGCCTGGTAAACCTGCATCGGCGTGGGGCGCTCGTGCGCTGTGCGATCAGGAGTAATCGCGGCGCGCCGCTGCCAGGTGCGGTTGACCAGGGCCACCAGATCGGCGGCGACCCGCTCCGCTTCCGCCCGGTCCTCCAGGCCGCCCACGGCGATCTGGCGCGGCCAGAAGGTGACGCGGCGCGGCCCTTGCTGCCAGGTGAGGGCCGGGGCCGCCGGGTTATACCTGGCGCCCGGCAGCGTGGCGTTGAGGTAGGGCAGCGCCTCGCCGATGTCTGCCTCCAGGTGGACGAGGGCGGCGAAGCGCTCCGCGCCCGGCGAGCAGGGCGGCGTGAACACCTCCAGCCGGTATGCCTGGATCAACCCGTCCGCTTTTCCGGCCATTGCCCCGCCTTCTCCCTCATACCACGGCCAGGAAGGCCCCAAAGAGATACCCGGCCAGCGTGCTGAAGAGGGCCACCAGCGTCACGTAGGCGGCGGTCTTCCCCCGCCCCAGGATGCGCCCCGTCACCAGGATGCTTTGCAGGCTCAGCGCCGGGTCCGCCAGCAGATAGGCCAGCAGCGGCCCGCGATGCATGCCCAGGTCCAGGAACATGCGGGCGATGGGCACCTCCACCAGGGTGGGGAAGTACATGAAGACGCCGAACAGCACGCCCAGCAGGTTGGCCTGCACCGTGTTCCGCCCGGCCAGGGAGCGAATCCAGTCCTCCGGGATGACGGCCCGCGCCATGCCCGCCAGGAAGACGCCGACAATGAGCAGGGGGAAGATCTGCCGGATAAAGCGCCAGGTCTCCCACAGCCAGCGGGCCAGCTCGTCGCGCTCCAGGTGGCACGCCCCCAGGTAGGCGATGCCACCCAGCAGGATGGCCTCCGCCACGAAACGCCCGGTGACATGGACGATCAGGCTGCCCGTCTCGGTGGCAGGCGCGGCCAGCAGCAGCGTGAGGGCCACCAGCGCCAGCGATGTCCACGTCCAGCGGTTGAAGCCCTCCAGCACGCCATTGAGGCCCTTCCAGGCCACCGGCGCGATGATCACCAGCAGGGCGATGAGGGCGGCCCCCTGCAAGGTCAGGTTGAGCGCGTCCAGGCTTTGCTGCAGGCCGTCCGGCAGCGCCAGCGGCAGGGTGAGGCTCAGCAGGCGACCGGTGAGCAGGTCGATCTGTAGCGTGCCGGCGATGAGCACGGCGATCAGCAGGCCGAAGAGCGCCCACAGCGCCGGGCGCAGAGACGTCTCCTGCTCGAACATGGCCGCCCTGGCGGGGTCTGCTTCCGGCTGCTTGAAGATCGCCGCCATGATCAGGCCGATGCCGATGCCAAAGACGATGGAGAGGACGATACGGGCCAGGGCGATGTCCATACCGATGGCTGCGCCGGTGTAGCTGATGGCCAGGATGTTGACCGCCGGGCCGACGAAGAGGAAGGTGATGGCCGGCCCCAGGCCCGCCCCGCGCTTCCAGATGCCCGCGAAGAGCGGCAGGATGGTGCAGGAGCACACGGCCAGCACAAAGCCCCCCAGGGCGGAGGCCGGATAGCTGATCCACCTGGGGGTCTTGGGTCCCAGGTAGCGGGTGACGATGGCCTGCGGCATCAGCCCGCTGAGGAAGCCCGCGATAAAAAAGGCGGGCACCAGGCACAGCAGCACGTGCGCCGCCAGGTAGTCCAGCAGGCCGGTCCAGCCGGCCTGTAGCAGATTCAGGATTGCGTCGCCGAGTGGCATGGCAGATTCTCTCAGTTCGGGGAGGGCCGGGCTAGGCCTCGCGCTCCAGGGCGTTGGCCAGCCAGGTCATGATCTCGTCCCTGCGCGGCACGCGGCCTTCACAGACCACCTGCTCGTTGATCACCAGGCCCGGCGTGCGCAGCACGTAGTCGCTGATCGCCAGAGGATCGGTGACCTTGATCACCTCGTAGCCGCCGGCAGGCTGGAGCATGGTCAGGGCTTCGTGGGTGTGCGCTTCCACCTTTTGGCAATTGGGACAACCGGGTCCTAAGACCTTGATCTTCAACATCGGTCTATCCTCCTGATTTCACACTTCGGCCACGGAAATAGTGCATTCCGGACAAGGGCATCCGTCTATGTGTTCATGGCCTTCACCGGATCTCGCCGCACCGAGGGCCGCGTCCAGCAGGTCGGCGGCCAGGGGGTCGGCCAGCCGGTAGAAGACGCGCAGCCCGTCCCGGCGGGAGGCCACCAGCCCGGCCTCGCGCAGCACCATCAACTGCTGCGAGACGTAGGCTTGCCGCTTATCCAGCGCGGCCTCGATGTGGCAGACGCAAACCTCGCCCTGCCGCAGGATATCCAGAATGTGCAGGCGGACGGGGTGGGCCAGCGCTTTCAGGCGGTTGGAGAGGGTGTCGTAGCCGGGTGTCATGTTCCGGGCCTCTGTGCACTATATTCATAAAACTGAATATAGTGTGGCGTAAAAGAGTCACCATGACAGCGACAGGTGTCACAAGTGCGGTGTGATGTTTGGCCGCCCGGTAGGCCTGGGGCTGGCTCTGGGGTGCTCGCGGTGGTTGGAGAGACCCCCGGCCAGGGGCCGCTACTCCGCCGTGTGGTAAATCCTGGGCACGCGGGGCAGCAGAGAGGTGGTGACCTCGTAGTTGATGGTCTCCGCCCAACGAGCCACCTCCTCGGCGCGAATCTCATCGTCGCCCTGCGCGCCGATCAGCACCACTTCGTCGTTGAGCGAAACCTCGCCACAGTCGGAGACATCCACCACGAACTGGTCCATGCACACCCGCCCCACGATGGGCGCGCGGCGGCCATTGATCAGCACCGCGCCCCGGTTGGAAAGCAGGCGGTGGTAGCCGTCGCCATAGCCGACCGGCACCAGCGCCACCGGCATCTCCCGTGGGGTGATGTAGGTGCGTCCGTAGCTGATGCTGGAGCCTTTGGGCAGCGTGCGCACACGGGCCACGTGGCTCTTCAGGGAGAGCGCCGGTTTGAGCGGCACGGCAGGCTCGACCTCGGCGGAGGGGCGCAGGCCGTAGATGGCGATTCCGGCGCGCACGGCGTCCAGGTGCATCTCCGGCAGGTCCAGCGTGGCGGCGCTGTTGGCGACGTGCCGCAGCGGAATGCTGACCCCGGCGGACTGGGCCTCTGCCAGCACCTGCTGAAAGGTGCGGAACTGCTGCCAGGTATAGGCTTTGTCGGCCAGGTCGGCCACCGCGAAGTGGGTGAACAGCCCCTCCAGCCGCAGGCCGGGCAGGTCCGCGACTTTTTTGAGGAAGGGCGCAGCCTCGCCCGGCAGCAGGCCGAAGCGCCCCATGCCGGTATCGACCTTGACGTGCACGGTGAGGGTGCGGCCCTGGATTGCCGCGCGCATGGAGGCCTGTTCGGCGACCTGCGGCTCGGTGATGGTAAGCGTCAGGTCGTGGTCCAGGGCGGCTTGCAGCTCAGCGGGCATGGTGTAGCCCATGACCAGGATGGGGGCTGTGATCCCGGCCCGGCGGAGCTGGACGCCCTCCGGTACGCGGGCCACCGCCAGCCGCTCCGCGCCGTGTTGCAAGGCCGTGCGGGCCACCTCCACCGCGCCGTGGCCGTAGGCATTAGCCTTGACCACGGCCATCAGGGCCACGCGGGGGCCGACGTGGGCCTTGAGCATTTTAACGTTGTGGGCGATGGCGCTCAGGTCGACTTCGGCATAGGTTAGCCGGGTATCCGCAGCAGAGGACGTTGCGTCCAATAGGTGAGTCATAAAGAGTCATTCGCTTTGTTGACCAGGGCTATTGCCTGAAGGGCGCAGTTCAGTATACACTGGATATGCGGGGCGGGAAACGTATTGAGGGGAGTCGGACCATCATCCTGTGGGTGATCAGGATTTGGGCATGTTATAATACAATAGATTTGTCTGCTGTCGTGGCTGCTCGATCACATAGCAACCTGCACGTGTCCGGCAGCCCGGCCTTTTTTCATGGTGGAGCGTTCTGCGACTCCGTATTCTCCGCCTTTCACGTGCTGTAACCCCGGCCTTTCCCTTTCAGTTCGGCGCGTTTCAGCAGAAAAGGAGGTTGCCTATTGACAATATCCGTAAAACTTACTGGGCCGCTTGTTGTTCTTTAACAATCAGTTGAGGAGGAGAGAGACACCATGAGTAAACGGCTGGTTACCCTGTTCCTGACCCTGACCGTCATCCTGGCCACTTTTGGCGGCCTGCCCGTGGGCGCGCAGGAGGACTGCGACTTTGTGGGCGAGGCGGTGATCGGCGTGATCGCCCCCCTGACCGGCGACATCCCCAAGGTCGGCCAGAGCACGGTCGAGGCGGCGGAGATGGCCGTTGACGAGATCAACGCCGAGTGCGGCCTGGAGATCGAGGGCGAGAACTACGAGGTCGTCATCATTGTTGAGGATAACGAGTCCAAGGCGGAGTCCTCCGTGGCGGCGGCCACCCGCCTGATCGTGGACGAGGAAGTGATCGCCATCATTGGGCCGCAGGCCAGCAAGCAGGCCGTCCCCACCGGCCAGGTGGCTAACGACCGCGAGACGCCGATGATCAGCCCGTGGTCCACCAACCCCAACACCACCCTGGACCGCCCCTGGGTCTTCCGCGTGGCTTTCCTGGACCCCTTCCAGGGGCGCGTGGACGCCAACTTTGCCATGACCGAGCTGGGCGCTGAGACCGCCGCTGTGCTGTATGACGTGGCCAGCGACTACCCCAAGGGCCTGGCGGAGAACTTCCGCGATGCCTTCGAGGAGGCGGGCGGCGAGGTCGTCGCCTTTGAGAGCTTCACCACCGGCGACACCGACTTCAGCTCGCAGCTCACCAACATCATCGCCGCCGAGCCGGACGTGCTCTTCACGCCGCAGTACTACAACGAAGTGCCGCTGATCGTGCAGCAGGCCCGCGAGCTGGGCTACGAAGGGCCGATCCTGGGCAGCGATAGCTGGGGCACGCCGGACCTGCTGGACCTGTGCGGCGAGGCCTGCAACGGCCTGTTCTTCAGCACCCACTACGCGCCGGACATCGCCACCGAGGTCGCCCAGACCTTCATCAACAACTACGCGGAGCGTTACGGCGAAGGCCGTGAGGACCCCCGGCCCGATGACGTGGCCGCCCTGACCTACGACGCCTTCCAGATGCTCTTCCAGGCCATCGGGGATGCCCAATCTCTGGAGCGCGCGGACATCCGCGACGCGCTGGCGAACATCCAGTTGTTTGAGGGCGTCACCGGCCTGATGAGCTTCGACGAGCAGGGTGACCCGATCAAATGCGCGGTGATCATCCAGATCGTCGATGGGCAGTTCACCTACTATGACTCGGCCTGCCCGGCTGGTTTCCCGCCTGAGGAGATGGAAGAGCCAATGGCGACCGAGGAATCCGGCTCGTAATACCGTGTCTTGGAGGAGCGCCCCGTGACTGCTGCGGGGCGCTCCCGCTTTCTGCCCGCTGTGGCGGGGGAGGCGTTTTTCGCTTCTTTAGCATGCGGCACCGGGGAGCTACCTGATGGACCTAGCCTTTCTCGTACAGCAGTTCTTCAATGCGCTCCAGTTGGGGAGCCTGTACGCCCTGATTGCCCTGGGGTATTCGATGGTCTACGGCGTGCTGCTGCTCATCAACTTCGCACACGGCGACATCTTCATGTTTGGGGCTTTCCTGGGCGTGTTCGGTTCAATGGTTCTTAAACTGCCCTTCGTTCCTACCCTCATCCTTTCCATGGTGCTCACCGCCCTGCTGGGCGTTGCCATCGAGCGGGTCGCCTACAAGCCGTTGCGGGCGGCCTCCCGCCTCTCGGCAGTGATCACGGCGCTGGGCGTGGGCCTGCTGCTGGAAAACGGCATGCTGGCGCTAACCGGGGCCGACCCGCGCAACTATCCGCAGGACTTCATCGTCACCGACGCTAACTTCATCAATCTGGGCGGGGTCAGCATCAGCAACGTCAAGGTGCTCATCATCGTGCTGGCCGTCATGTTGTTCCTGGGCCTGTACGCCGTCGTCCAGCGCACCAAGTGGGGCATGGCCATGCGGGCCATCTCCTACGACAAATTCGCCGTGCCGCTGATGGGCGTCTCTCAGGACCAGATCATCTCGCTCACCTTTTTCCTGGGGACCGGCCTGGCGGCGGCGGGGGGCATCCTGTGGGGGGTGGCCTTCCCGGTGCTCAACCCGTACATGGGCCTGCGCGTCGGCTGGAAGGCCTTCATCGCGGCGGTGGTGGGCGGCATCGGGGACATCCGGGGGGCGATGCTGGGCGGGCTGCTGCTGGGCTTTGTGGAGATTTTCGTGGTAGCCCTGGGGCCGACCATCGGCATCTCCTCCACCTGGCGCGATCCTGTCGCCTTTGCCCTGCTGCTGATCATCCTGGTCATTCGCCCCACCGGCCTGTTTGGCGTCGCCCGTCGGCAGAAAGTGTAGGAGCGACCGATGTTTAGCGCTATTCGCAAAACCCTGTCTGCGCTTACCGCGCCCCTCCGCCGCCAGCTTGCCCGCGCCCCTGTGCTGGCCTATTTGGTCGGCCTGCTGGCAGCGGTGGCCCTGGAGCGTTGGGTGGGGGAGGACTTCGCCCGGATGCTGCGCTTCCGCAAGATCCCCAACCTCTTCGGCACCCTCGACATCATGGAGCCGTTCTCCGACCTGGATTTCTCCGGCATCCTGGCTCCTTTCTTTCCCTCCCCGTCCATGACCGTCGAGGCTCCCCTGCAACAGTCCGGGCAGGCCATCGGCAACCTGGCGACGACCTTTTGGAACTCCCTGTTCTACCAGGGGGCCAGGGAACCGGGCTTCCTGGACGTGCTGCTGCGCGTGGTGGTCTACGACGTGGTGATCTTCGTGATCCCGATCCTGCTGGTGGCGCTGCTGCTGCGCGCGCCCAGCCTCCTGGTGGTGCGCCGCCTGCCGCGCTGGGCCAGCGGCGTGCTGCACATCGTGGTGCTCTACGCGGCGGTCTGGCTGTGGGGGGGGGGCAGCGATTACCGGGAGCTGGTGCTGGTCTTTATCGGGGTCAACATCATGCTCACCGTCAGCCTCAACCTGGTCAACGGCTACATGGGGGAGTTTTCTGTGGGCCACGCCGGGTTTATGGCCGTTGGGGCCTACATCTCCTCCATCCTGACCATGGTGCTTTTCGCGGATACCCGCGTCTTCGGCCCGCCACTCCTCTCGCCAGACCTGGGGCTGCCCTTCGGCTTCATCATTGCGCTCATCGCGGGTGGCGTGGCGGCGGCGCTGGCCGGGCTGCTGGTGGCTTTCCCTTCCTTTAAGACGCGCGGCGACTACCTGGCCATCGTCACGCTGGCCATCAACTTCATCGTCCAGGGCGTGATCAACAACATCGAGGCCATCGGCGGGCCGCGTGGGCTGAACGGCGTCCCGCTGTGGACCAACCTGAACTGGGTCTTCTTCGCCACCATTCTCTCTGTGGTGGCCATCTACAACCTGGTCAACTCAACCTTCGGCAAGGGCATCATCGCCATCCGCGAGGACGAGATCGCCGCCGGGCTGATGGGCGTCAACACCCGCCGGGTCAAGCTGGTGGCCTTCCTGGTTTCGTCCTTCATCGCGGGCGTGGCCGGGGGTTTGTTCGCCCACGTGCTGGCCTACGTGAACCCCGGCAACTTCGGCATCCTGAAGTCCACCGAGGTGCTGGTGATGGTTTACCTGGGCGGGATGGGCAGCATCAGCGGCTCGATTGTGGCGGCGGTAGTCTTTACCGTCCTCATCGAGGCCCTGCGCCCGCTGGCCGTCCTCAAGTGGGTGGTCATCCCCCTGATCCTGATCATGCTGATGCTCTTCCGCCCACAGGGCCTGTTTGGGTTCCGCGAGATCAAGCTCAACCTGGGGTTTGAAAGAAAAGAAACGACGCCCCAGCAGGTAGCCATGGAGGCCGGTGATGCCGTTGCTGGAGATTAAGAACCTCACCCACTATTTCGGCGGTCTGAAGGCGGTCAGCGACTTCAACCTGACCCTGAACGAGGGGGAGCTGATCGGCCTCATCGGCCCCAACGGCGCAGGCAAGACGACCGTCTTCAACCTGGTGACGGGGGCCTACCGCGCCAGCGAGGGGAGCATCCGCCTGAATGGAGATGAGTTGGTGGGCAAGCCCCCGCACGTGATCAACAGCCTGGGCATCAGCCGCACCTTCCAGACCATCCGGCTGTGGAACCAGATGACCGTGCTGGACAATATCAAGGTCGCTTACCACCACCAGGTCCGCTACAACCTGGCCGAGGCCTTCCTGCAACTGCCCCGCTACCGGCAGCAGGAGCGTGAGATCGAGAATCACGCCATAGACCTGTTGCGCCTGTTCAAGCTGGAACGCTACGCCCACGAGCTGGCCAAAAACCTGCCCTATGGCGAGCAGCGCCGCGTGGAGATCGTGCGGGCGCTGGGCGCGCGGCCCCGGCTGCTGCTGCTGGACGAGCCGGCGGCGGGCATGAACCCCGGCGAGATCAGCGCGCTGATGGAGTTCATCCACTGGATACGCGACGAGTTCAAGCTGACCATCTGGCTGATCGAGCACCAGATGCGGCTGGTGATGAACATCTGCGAGCGCATCAAGGTGCTGGACTTCGGGGAAACCATCGCCGAGGGCACGCCGGCAGAGATTCAGAACAACCCCCGCGTCATCGAGGCGTATCTGGGTGAGCAAGGAGAGAGGGTCTGATGCTGCTCAGCGTCCACGATATGGTTGTCTCCTACGGCAACATCCGGGCCGTGCACGGCGTCTCGTTCGACGTGGAGGAGGGCGAGATCGTCACGCTGATCGGGGCCAACGGGGCGGGCAAGTCCACCATCCTCAACACCATCGCCGGCCTGCAACCCCTGGATAGCGGCCAGGTCCTCTACGCCGACGACGACATCAGCCGGATGCCCGCCCACGAGATCGTCCGGCGGGGGCTGTCGTTGGTGCCGGAGGGCCGCCGCATCTTCGGCAACCTGACCGTCTACGAGAACCTGCGGCTGGCGGGCTTTCAGTTGGAGGGGGCAGAGCTGGCCCGTCGTGTGCGCCGCGTGTTTGACATCTTCCCCCGGCTGGAGGAGCGCAGGAACCAGCTTGGCGATACGCTCTCCGGCGGCGAGCAGCAGATGCTGGCCGTGGGGCGCGCCCTGGTCACCGGCGGCAGGCTGATGCTGCTGGACGAGCCTTCCATGGGCCTGGCCCCCATCCTGGTGCAGCAGATCTTCGAGGTGCTGACGGAGATCAACCAGCAGGGGACCACCATCTTGCTGGTGGAGCAAAACGCGCACATGGCCTTCAAGGTGGCCTCGCGGGGATACGTGCTGGAGACCGGCAACATCGTGCTCTCCGGCCCCAGCGCGGAGCTGGAGAAGAATCCGGAGGTGCAGAAAGCCTACCTGGGCGCTTGAGGCCGCGCCGCCCCGTCGCTGGAGGACCCTGGCGTATCACATGGACGAGGCTCCGCCCGGCGCGGAGCCTCCTTTTTATGCTGCGGGATTGCCCATGGTGGCGGGGGCGGCAGGGGCGTTGAAAATCGCCCTGAATCATCTACAATAGGTGCGTTTCGGATGGATAGAGCGGCGCTACAGCCCCCACAGACAGGGCAAAGGCAATCCATGACCTTTCGAGCATTGGGCAAGGATGTCAGGACGTTCCAGGGCTTCGATACCTTCCCGGCCCCGGCGGTCGAGTTGGTCACCCTGACCAGCGACGAGGTCACCGCCGTGTGCCCGGTCACCGGGCAGCCGGACTGGTACACCATCACCATCGAGTACGTGCCGGACCGGCTGTGCCTGGAATCGAAAAGCCTGAAGCTGTACTTCCAGTCGTTTCGCAACGAGGGCATCTTCGGCGAGGCCCTGGCCGCCCGCATCTGCCAGGACGTATACGAGGCGCTCGCGCCGCGCCGCGTCCGCGTGGAGACGGTCCAGAAGGCGCGCGGCGGCATCACCATCAGGGCGGTCGCCGTGCGGGAAAAGGCGCAGGGAGAGTAGGGGAGGACGGATGAGAGCAAGGGACATCTACGCTGTCGTCGTGCTGGTCGGCTTTTACGTCGCCTTTCAGCTCATCGCCGACGTGACCGCCACCAAGATCGTGCACATTGCCGGGATCACGCTGCCCGCCGGAACCTTCGTGTTTACCCTGACCTTCACCTGGCGCGACGCGCTGCACAAGCGGTTGGGCAGAGAATGGGCGCGGGCGGCCATCATCACGGCGGGGGCGGCCAACGTGGCGCTGGCCGCCTACCTGTGGCTTTCCATTACGCTCCCCGCTGCGCCTTTCTGGGAGGGGCAGGAGGCCTTCGCTGCGATTCTGGGCTTTGTGCCGCGCATTACCGTCGCCTCCATCCTGGCGGAGCTGGTGAGCGAGCTGCTGGATACGGAGGTCTATCACTTTCTGGCCCGCCGCATCCCGCTCCGTCACCAGTGGCTGCGCGTGCTCGGCTCCAACGGGGTCAGCCTGCCGGTGGACAGCGTGATCTTCGTGACGCTGGCCTTCGCCGGGACCATGCCCTTCGCGGACGTGGCCAGCGTGGCTTTGGGGCAGATCGCCTTCAAGCTGGCGGTGACGGTGATCAGCATCCCGCTCATCTACCTGGTGCGGGAGGGGCGCATCACCCCGGCTTTCGCCTAGCCAGGCCTGCGACTAGATCAGGTCTTCCAAGTCGTTGGCGACCTCCACCAGGTTGCCATCTGGATCGTAGAAGTAGAGCGAGGCGAGCGCGCTGGTCGCGCCCATCCTCACCACCGGCCCCCACGCGATCTCCACGCCGCAGGAGCGCAGGTGACCGGCCACCTGGGTCAGCGGCAGGCTGGTGATCAGGCAGAAGTCCGCCGAGCCGGGGGTGGGCACGCTGGCGCTGGGCTGGTACTCGTTGCCTGCGGGATGCAGGTTGATCTTCTCCCGGCCAAAGCGGAGCGCCTTGCGGCCTGCCGGGTTGGTGACGACTTCCATCCCCAGCACCCGCGTGTAGAAGGCGCAGGTGGCCTCCACGTCGCGCACCGTCAACACAAAGTGGTCACTGCGCTCAACGTACATTACGCTGCCTCTCCCATCCGATGATGACGATCCGTGTTCATAAACCGGGCTATGGCCCGGCCTTCTCATAAAACCCCAACAAGCATGACAGGCTGCTTGCAGCCCCCGCTATTCTAATCGATTTTAAACTTCGGGGAAACTATCCGGAAACCTTCTATCGGGGGAGTGGGGAAACCCCGCCCGTGTCTACTGGCAGTTGACCGGGCTGTTCTCCACGCGCAGCAGCAGCCGGGCGTGGCCGGAGATGGGGCGCTCGCCTATAGCTTGGGCGTTGTTGTCGGTTGTGTGATTGCATAAAACTCGCTTTTCATGTAACTTATGAATAATTGATATTCTTAGATCAAACAAGAGGGTTGGGTGGTTAAATGGATAACGTTGTTCAAAAATCACTAAAGGACAAAGTTCTAGAGATATGGATGACGACTCTTGAGCAGAGCGAGTCGTTTGACGCCCAACTTATGCAACGTATTAAGGAACTCTCTCAAAGAGGTGACTTCACAAGAAAAGAAGCTATTGCTAATGTGATCAAGCATGCTCAGGGAGACACTCATGCGAATCCTCGAACTTGAAATATCGAATATACGCGGTATTCAGCATCTTTTGCTCAAACCTGGAGGGGAATCTATGGTCATTTATGGTCCAAATGGTTCGGGCAAAAGCTCTGTTGTTGACGCTATTGATTTCTTGCTGACCGGGAACATCTCCCGTCTAACGGGGGTTGGAACCAGGGGCATCACGCTAAGCGATCATGGCAGACATGTTGATTGTGAGCCTGAAGAGGCTAGGGTTCGTGCTATTGTTCGTCTGTCTAGTCTTCAGGCCTCACTTGACGTGGAAATTGAGCGCTGCATTGCAGAACCGGACAATCTGAAATGTGACTCTTCTGCGATAGCATATCTTGAGCCGATAATAACTCTTGCCAAAAGAGGCCAACATGTTCTGACGAGACGCGAAATACTCAAGTACATTACTGCAAAGTCGGGTGATCGTGCTCAACAAATCCAAGAGTTATTAAACCTTACTGAGATCGAAGATATTAGGAAGGCGCTAGTTGGCGCACGAACCCTTCTTGAAAATGAACTGAAAACAGCCAGGACAGTACTTGATAAGGAGCAAGGCCAAGTCAATCTGACGGTTAGAACTACGGCATTTAGCACAGATGATGTATTAAGATTTGCTAACAATTGCCGAGCCATTCTCGGAGGACGGCCTATTACTATCCTCCATTCCGGTGATTTGAAGTTTGGGATTAAACCGCTTTCTGTCACTCCTAGTGACCGTCCGGTAAACGTTTCCTTGTTCGATAAAGACCTTGAATATCTTCTAAGCCTAACTTCGCAGCAACAAAGTGTCAGTATTGAGCAGGCTGACAAAAGATTGCGTGATTTAACCGAACCGATTCGCTCAAATCCTGAACTGCTTCTCGCTTTTAGGCGTCGAGAGTTGATTGAGCAGGGTATTAGCTTAATTGACGATTCAGGCAAATGCCCTTTGTGTGAGACGGCCTGGCCTCCGGGTGAACTCAGGACATTTTTGGAGCAACGTTTGTTGCAGGCGAAGGCAGTAGTTGATGTTGCAGACGAGATCAACGAGTTATCCAAGAAACTTCTTGAGCAAATTCATACAACCATTGCAGGAGTTCGAAATGTTGCTAGGGCAGCTGAATTAGTAGATGCGAACAATAGCGTTGTCTTGCTTCAGGCTTGGGTCGATAACTTGAGTCAACTGGTTGAGAAATTGACCGATGCTGTAGAGTTGTATCCAGACCCATCCTTCGGTTCCGACCAGGTTTGTCGTATGCTGGCCCCCTATGAGATAGAGCAACACCTTGAACACATTCGTGCTGAGGTCAAAACAAAATATCCAGAAACCACTCCAGAACAGGATGCATGGGACGCATTGACTCGTTTAGAGGAGAACTTGAAGGGGTTGGAATCCGCAAAGAGTGATGTGGAAAGTGCCGAATTGGCTTTTCGCAGAGCCAACATTCTTCACGACAGTTTTCTAAAGGCCAGGGATGAAGTGTATGAAACCCTTTACAACAAGATTGGTGGACGATTTGAGCAACTGTATAAGTACTTGCATGGGGATGACGAGCATGATTTTGCAGCAACTCTTAAGCCGGAGAAAGCAGGACTTAAGTTTGAGGTGAGTTTCTATGGCAGAGGGAAACATCCGCCTCACGCCCTTCATAGCGAAGGACATCAGGATAGCATGGGGCTTTGTCTGTTTCTTGCTTTGTCGGAGGAGTTAACACAGGGTCTTATTGATTTGGTTGTTCTGGATGACGTGGTTATGTCTGTTGATGCAGGGCATCGAAGACAAGTTTGTCGGATGTTAGCCAACTTGTTTCCGAATCGGCAATTTATCATCACAACACATGATAAGACTTGGTCTCGCCAACTAAACACTGAGGGTGTCGTAACCTCTCGACAGGTGATTGAATTTTACAATTGGGATATTCAAACCGGACCACAGGTCAACCAGGAAGCTGATATGTGGGCACGCATAAAAGCGGATCTTGAGAGAAATGATGTTTCGAGTGCCGCTGGAAGGCTGCGGAGAGGCCTGGAAGAGTATTTTGGACAGGTATGCGATGCTTTGCACGCCCCTGTGCCTTACAAACTAAGTGGACGCTATGAGCTTGGTGATCTTATGCCATCTGCATATAGGCAATTTTGCTCCTGGCTGGATAGAGCAAAGCGGGCTGCCAGATCCTGGGATGATAGAAAAGCACTAGAGATTCTCGAACAAGTCCATAGCATTGCCAGACAGGTTTATAACAGGACTCAGGCCGAGTCTTGGACGGTGAATGCTAGCATTCACTATAATAGTTGGCACGATTTCTCAATAAGTGATTTTGAGCCTGTAGTCGAAGCGTTTCAAGATCTATGTGCTCTCTTTGTATGTTCTGAATGCGGGAGCGCTGTACACTTGGTCCAACGAGAATATGATCCCCAAAACATACGCTGCAACTGTGGAAACATTAACTGGAATTTAGTAGAAAAACAAAAGAACCACTGACAACAACCTACTGGCAGTTGACCGGGCTGTTCTCCACGCGCAGCAGCAGCCGGGCGTGGCCGGAGATGGGGCGCTCGCCGTAGACGGCCCGCAGGTTGACCACCAGCAGGTACTCGCCCGGCGCGGTGGCGCTCACGTCCGCGTAGAGGGTCGCCGCCTCGCCAACCTGCACCTGGTCCGTGGAGACGTAGATCAGCGGCGCGCCTGTGCCCGGCACGTTTTGCGGCTCCAGGCTCACGGTGAGCGGGGCGGGCCAGCCGCTGTTGATGACTTCAAACGTGCCCACGGCCACCACGCGCGGGCAAAAGGCGGCCAGCGTGTACATCCACAGGCCGTCCCGGTTGGCGGGGACGGCGCTTGCCTGCTGGTCGCACTCCCCGGCGCAGAGCGGGCGCGCTTCCAGGCGGGGCAGGTAAGGGCTATAGCGGCGGGGCATGGCCGTCACGGCCCGGTAGGTGGCGGTTGGGGAGCCGTCCGGCTCCAGCAGGCCGAACCAGCGCAGGTGGCTGCATGGGTCCTCCACCTCCGGGCTGTAGAGCTGCCAGTTGAGGTTCCACAGGAACATCGGCCCGGCCCATGGCCAGTAGCGGTCGGCATAGGCAAAGGCGCGCACGGTGTACTCTGCCTGTAGCGCGCCGGAGACGCGCATCCACTCGAAACCGGCCATGGCCGGGCTGCTGGAGCAGTCCAGGCCGCCCTCGGCGGGGTCGCGCAGCCAGCCGAACTCGGTCAGCCAGATCGTCTTGTGCGCGGCGTCGTAGCGGTCCAGCAGGGCGCGGATGCGCTCCACGCGGCGGAAGACCAGCTCGTGCTGGTAGGGGTCGGCCTCCGGTGGCTGGTTGAAGCCGTAGGGATGGTAGCCGAAGGCGTCGAAGTACTGCGCCGCGCCGTTCTCCAGCATCTCGCGGGCGAAGTCCAGGTCGTTGATGGCGGAGCGGTCCGGCGTGGTGAGCGTGGGGGCCAGCCCGCCGGAGACCACGATCACATGGGGATCGACGGCCTTGATCTGCTGGTAGGCCACGCGCAGCAGTTGCACGTATTCCCAGGCGTTGGGGCCGCGCGGCCACTCCAGGGCCAGGTTCGGCTCGTTGTGGACCTCGATAGCGTCCACCCCCCGCTGGACCAGCTCGCGGGTGCGGCGGGTGACCTCCGCGCGGAAGTAGGCCCAGTCGCCCGGCCAGTCCAGGTCCATGCGGTATAGCACGCGGAACATGGGGTAGTCGTCCACCTGACCGGCGTCATAGACCTTCACCCAGTCCATGCCCAGCTCGCGGATCATCTCCGGCGGGGCGGGCAGGTGCGGCCCGATGTGAACTCCGTAGCCCAGGTGCGGCGGCGGCAGCGCCTCGCCGGATTGGGCGGCCAGCGGCCCGGCGGCGGCCAGCAGCGCCAGGGCGATCAGCAGCCAGCCACAGGCGGTGAGCGGGTTGCGCTTCATCCCTGGCTCTGTCGTGCGTCCCTTCATCATGAAGCTGCCCCGGAAGGCATCACGGCTCCCCGCGCCAGGCGATCAGGCCGTGATCCGTCCCGATCCACAGCGTGCCGTCGGGGGCCTCCAGCAGCGCGTAGACGTTGCGCGTGCCCAGGTCGGCATCCCACGGGACCTGGAACCAGCCCGCCGGGTCCAGGTTGAACAGCCCCTGGCCCGCCGTGCCGACCCACAGCCGACCGTCCGACGCGCCGAGCACGGCCCGGATTTCCTCTATCGGCGCGCCGTCCTCGCCCCCCAGCCAGCGCCAGGTGTGCCCATCCCAGCGGTAGAGGCCGCCCCAGGCCACGCCCACCCACAGGTCGCCCGCGCCGTCGGTGGTCACGTCGGCCAGGTAGGGCGGCTCGCCCTCCAGGGTGGGGGCCTGCGGGTCCCTCACCCGCCGGAAGGCATCCGCCGCCGCATCGTAGCGGAAGAGCCAGGCCCGCTCGTATCCCCAATCCATGCCCATCGCGTCCACAATGAAATCCGCCGCATCCCGCAGGTCGCGGGCCTGCCCGGCCAGCGCCCGGACCTGCTCGCGCGCCGGGCCGGACAGCTCGGCCTGCGACAGGCCTTCCACTGCGGCCAGCACCTGGTCAACGGTGGCCCGCATGTCGGCGGCAGCGGCCAGCCTGTCCTGGCGCTCCCCGCCGTCCCATGCCTGCAGGACGGCGTCCATGGCCCGCGCTGCGGCCCCCACGCTGTCCGTCACCGCGTCCAGCGCCCGCCGGGCTGTCTCCGGCAGGGGCAACTCGTACAGCGCGTTGACGGTTCCCGAAGCTGCCTCCACCGTGGCGAAGCCCAGGCGGACGGCGTCCGAGCGCACGGCGTAGGTATCCCGCCCGCCGTGCCCGGCCCACAGCGTCCCATCCGGCGCGGGGTACAGCAGGGTGATGCGGTCCAGGTGTTGCCGCTCGGTGTCGAACTCGTAGAAGGTGAAGTCCCCCGTGGCTGGGTCGAGGCGGTCGATGCCGAATTCGGTCCCCAGCCACAGGAAGCCCTCCCCATCCAGGGCCAGCGCGTGAACCTGGTCACTGGAGAGATCGTTCTCCTCGGTATAGCGCCGCACGCGCCCGTCGGCGACCTGGTAGCGGTACAGCCCCTGGCCCGGCGTCGCCAGCCAGATGACCGCCGTGTCGCCGCCCCCCTCGACGGCCAGGCCGCTCACCTCAGCGTCGGCCACCATATAGTGGGACCACGCGCCGCTGGCCGGGTCCAGGCGCGCCACACGGCCCGGATAGGTCGGCGCGGCCCACAGCAGGCCGTCTTCGTCCCTGCGCAGGAAGGCATACTGCCCCAGGCCCGGCCCCTGCTGCTCCAGGCGCAGGGGCCGCCAGCGCCCGGCCTCGTAGAGGGCGACTCCGTTGTCCGTCCCGGCCCAGACGCGCCCCTGGGCATCCTCCAGCAGGGGGCCGGTCAGGTAGCCGGGCAGGCCGTCATCGACCCCGTACCGCGTGACCTGGCCGCCCTCCGGCACGTAGCGGACCGCGTCGCCGGAGCAGGCCAGCCAGTAGGAGTCGTCGGCGGCCTGTACCAGGCCGGAGGCCCAGCACTCGCCCAGCGCCGGGGAGAGGTTCTCCCACGTGTCCGGGCGACGGGAGCGCTCCAGGTCGGTCTGCCACAGCCAGGGTCCGGCGGCGATGATCAGCCGTCCCTGGCGATCCTCGTAGATCAGGCCGACGCCCAGCTCCTCGCCGGTCAGATCGACGGAGGTAACGGCCCACCATGCGCCCGTCTGGGGGTCCCAGCGGGCCAGGCCGCCCGCCATGCCCAGCCAGATAGCGCCGTCGCCGGTCCGCGTGATCACGTTGATCTGCTCGCCCAGCGGCTCCAGCTCCGGCGCGTCCAGGGGGATGGGCAACCCGGCGTGCCAGGCCTGCCCGTCGTAAAAAGCGCCCCGTCCCCAGGACAGCCCGGCCCACAGGGCGTCCCCGGCGTCCAGCCACAGGGCAGAGACCCACTCGTCCGGCAGGCCGTCCCGCTGGCCGAAGCGCTGCGCGCCGCTGATCGCGCCGTCCTCTGCCAGGGTGAGACGGGCCACGCCGGTGCCCTCCCCGCCCAGCCACAGCGAGCCGTCCTCATCAACGGCCAGCCGGTTGATGGCCAGGAAGGGCAGGCCTTCCGCCGGGGTATAGCGCCGGGGCGTGCCGTCCAGCGTCCAGCGGACCAGGCCGCCGCTCGTGGCGGCGTATACCGCATCGCCCACGCTCAGCAGGTCGCGCACCTCGCCCGCGTCGATGTAGTAGGCCCAGGCGGGCGCGGCCTCCCCTGGCGCTCCCACGCCGGCGGCGGGCGCTGTGCCGGTGGTGGGCGGTTGCAGGGCCTGGGCCGCCACCTCCGTCTCGAAGCGGTCGGTGGCCCCCACGTCGAGGATGGGCGTCCCGGCGGCGGGGATGCCGCTCCCCCCCACCAGCAGCACCAGGACCAGGGCCAGCACCCCGAACAGGGCCACCCCGGCGGCGAAGAGCACGCCGGGCGGGGGTGGGCGGCGGCCTGCCGGGACGGAGGCGGTCTCCATCTCGGTGGGGGCCGCCCGGCCCGCCGTCGCCGGTTCCGTATCCGCCTGCGTCAGCGCCCGCTCCAGCGCGGCGGCCATCTCGGCGGCGCTCTGGTAGCGGTCGTCGGGGTCCTTGGCCATCGCCTTAAGGATGATGCGCTCCAGGGCGGGGGGCAGGTCCTCGCGCAGGGCGCGCGGCGGGGTGAGAGGGGCCTGAATATGCTTGAGCATGACGGCCATCGGCGTCTCCGCCTCGTAGGGGGCTTGGCCGGTGACCATCTCGTACAGAATCACGCCCAGCGAGTAGAGGTCGCTGCGGGGGTCGGCGGGGCGGCCCTGGGCCTGCTCCGGCGACATATAGGCGGGCGTGCCGATCAGCACGTCGGTCCCTGTGAAGCGCGCCGAGCCGGAGAGCAGCCTGGCGATGCCGAAGTCCATCAGGTAGGCGTGGTCCTGCGCATCGATCAGCACATTGGAGGGTTTGATGTCCCGGTGCACCACACCCTGCCGGTGGGCGTGGTCCAGCGCCTCCGCCACCTGGCGGGCCAGGCGCGCCGCCCGTCCTGGCGGCAGCGGCCCCTGCGCGATGAGGTCCTTGAGGGTCCCGGCATCCACGTAGCGCATGACCAGGTAGGCGTAGCCCTGCGCCTCGCCGTAATCGTAAACGGGGAGGATGTTGCGGTGCTCCAGCTTGGCGATGGTTCTGGCCTCCTGCTCAAAGCGGCCCAGGAAGGTCGGGTCCTCCGCCGCGATCTGCTGGGGGAGCACTTTGACGGCCACGTAGCGGTCCATGCTGCTCTGATAGGCGCGGTAGATGGTGGCCATCCCACCCATCCCGATCTGCTCGACGATCTGGTAGCCACCCAATGTCTGCCCGATCAGCGACTGCATTGGCTATACCTCCCCGGCGGAGAACCGGCTCAACGTCTTTCCTGGCGGCGCGCCTGGCGATGGCGGCAGGCGGATGATGCGCCGTTGGGCTGTATTGTACACCAGAGCAGGCGGTCGCGTTGTCTTTTAAGAGGGGGTTTGGTGTAGAATGCAAACTGTATCACACGTCACCCGCGCACTGACAAGAAAGGTGTCTCCCGTGCGGAGAATCCCCTTACCGGCACGGCTGAGGCTGCCACTGCCCCCGCGCCTGGCCCGCCCTCTGGGGTATCCCTATGTGGCCGATCTGCCGGAGACTCAACAGAAGGCCCTGCGGGCTTTCTGGCTGAACGGCCTCTTTCTCTCCATGGCCGATGCCCTGCCCACCCCTTACTACACGCTCTACCTGCTGAGCCTGGGGGCTACCAACGCCCAGATCGGCCTGGTCAACACGCTCACCCAACTGGCCGGGGCCGTGCTGTCGGCCCCTGGGGCGGTGCTGGCCGAGCGTTGGGGGCGCTACAAGCGGGTGGCGCTGGTCAGCGGCGCCCTCTCCCGCAGCATGTGGCTGCCCATGCTGGTTGCCCCCTGGCTGCTGAGCGGCGAATGGGCGGTGTGGCTGGTCATCCTGGCCTGGGTGGGGGTGGGCGCGTTTGCGGCCTTCGGCCATGCTGCCTGGACGGCGCTTTCGGCGGACCTGGTCCCGGCCCGCCTGCGCGGCGGCTACTTCGCCTCCCGCAACATCATCATGCAACTGGTGCAACTGGCCGTCATCCCGGTGGCCGGGCAGATCATCAACTATACCGGCGCGCCGGGGGGATACCAGGTGAACTTTGCCCTGGCGCTGGGGATCGCCGCCGTGGGCATCTATTTCTACAGCCGTCTCACGGAGCACGCCCCCGCCGCCCCGGCAGAGGCCAGGCCCGCCAGGCGCTTAGCGCCCGGCCTGTCGCTGCTGCGCGAGCTGCGCGCTATGCCGGACTTCGTCCGTTTCGTGCTCTCCCACACCATCATGTACTTCGGCGTGCTCATCGGTGGGCCGTTCATCCAGGTCTACATGATGCAGGAGGCCCGTTTTGACGTGGGCACCATCGGCTTTGCCGTGACGATTAACGTGCTGGCGACGATGGTGGCCATGCGCTTCTTTGGCCGCTTTCACGACCGCTACGGCATCATCCCGACCATGCGCTTTGGCGTGGGCCTCCCCCTCATCCCCATCCTGTGGCTGGGGGTCACGCAGCCGTGGCAGGCTTACCTGGTGGAGATTTATTCGGCGGTGGTGTGGGCGGGCTACAACCTGGGGGCCTTCAACCTGCTGCTGGCCTGCACGCCGGACGAACACCGCCCGCGCTACGTGGCGATATACAGCACCCTCATCTCCCTCGTCGGCGCGGTGGGGCCGGTGATCGGCGGCTGGCTGCTGGACGTGGTGAGCTTCATGCCCGTTTTTTCCATCTCCGGCATCGTGCGCGCTATCGGGCTGATCCTCTTCCTGGCCCTGGTGCGCGAGCCTGGAAAACCGGCGGAGAAGCCCCTCGCCGCGTCAGCCTGAGCGGGCAGGGCCATCCCTGGAGGCAGGGCGGCGGGCGCGCCCTGCGACGATCTCCCAAGCCCGCAGCAGCCTCGCGCCCGGCTATACCTGCTCGAACAGCTCCGCGTTTAGCACAAAGATGGTGGCCCGATGCTGGTCCGGTTGTGGCTCGCTGCGGCAGGCAAAGCGGATCACGTCCAGGGCGCTGTTGAGTTGCTCCTGCTGCACGCCCACCAGCAGCGTGACGTTGCCACGCCGCAGAAAGCCGCCCATGCTGCTGAGCCGGGTGACCGGATACTGGTGCGCCACCAGGGCCGTGATCACGCTATCTGCATCTGCCGGGCCTACAACGGCCAGAATAATCTTCCTGGTCATGGTCAAATTTGCTCGTAATGTTCAATATCCAAAACAAAAATAGTAGCGCCGCCGACCGTGACCTCCACATAGGCCCCTACCGTCATAGGGCTTTCTGCGGACTGCGGCGCGATGGGCATCATCCGGGTGCGCCGTTTGCAGGTTTTGCGCAGCAGCTTGATGAGCGCCTGCACCTTGTCGTCGGCCACGCCACAGAACACGGTGGTGTTCCCCTGGCGGAAGAACCCGCCCGTGCTCGCCACCCGCGTGACCCGAAAGCCCGCCTGGGTGATCGCGCTGACCACGTCGTCGGCGTCAAGGTCCTGCACGACCGCGATGACCAGTTTCATCGGCACTCCCTCCCCGCTGTGTTGCGAATCCGTGACCCTATTGTACACGACTCCTTGCTTTAGGCCCCTTGTAGAATCCTATAGAATCCGGTCGGTCGGCTGGTGCAGATCGCTCTGCCTGGGGGTCTGGTCCGTTGGGCGCAGGTAGGCTGTGCCACCGCGCCATCTGGGTTACAATGCAGGCACAGGAAACCTGGTCAGAGATGGGAGCAACCATGTACCGGGGAAAGCGATACTGGCTCATCGGGCTGCCGGTTGCCCTGCTGCTGGCCGCGTTGCTGGGCGGGGGCGCGCCGGGCCGCGCCCAGGAGGGCATCTGTGATAGCGCCCCGCAGACCCGGCTGTCCGTCGGCGGGTGGGCCGTGGTGACGGACATCGTGGCCGAGACGGAGGCCGGCGGGCTGCGCATGCGGGCGGAGCCGCGCATCGAGGCGGAGGTGGTGGCGGTGCTGCCGGCCCGCACGGTAGCCCGCGTAATCGACGGCCCTGCCTGCAATGACGGCTTCCAGTGGTGGCGTCTGCACCAGGAGGATGGTGTAGAGGGCTGGGCTGCGGAGGGGCGCGCCCTGGTGTACTACCTGGCCCCCACCTACGCGCCGCCCGCCGCCACGCCCACCCCCCTCCTTATCCAGACCAACACGCCCCGCCCCCCGCGCCTGACGCCAGCCGGGGGGGCAGCGCAACCCACCCCGACGCCGCCGGCCACCGCCGCGCCGGGGGAGGGCTGTCCGGGCGACCCCACGCCGGGCTACCTGCGCGTGGGCGCGGCGGCCCGCGTGGCGGACCAGGCTCATCCGGTGCGGCTGCGGGAGGAGCCTTCCACGCAGAGCATCTTCACGGAGATGGTGTACCAGGACGCCACCCTGCGCGTAGTGGAGGGGCCGGTCTGCGCGGACGATTACCGCTGGTGGCGGGTGGAGGTCGGCGGGCGGCCCGGCTGGACGGTTGAGGCGGCCAACGGGCGCTACCTGCTGATCGACCCGGCCAACCCCCCGCCGGAGGTCGTCCTGGCCGAAGGGCTGTCCCCCATCCCGCCCTCGCCCACGCCACCGCCGCCGGAGGCCACGCTGGCCCCCACCCCCCGCCCGCAGACCCCGCCCGCCGTGGCCCGGCGCGCCGTCTATACGGCAGAGGGGACGCTGCTGGTTGTGGGCGGGGATGACGGCGTGCGCCTGTACGACGCGGATTCCTTCGCCCTGCAGGGCAGGCTGGCGGTGGGCGCGGTGCTGGATTTCGTGCGCATAGAGGGGGCGCTCCACGTCGTGGCCTGGACGCCGCAGGGCATCAGCGTCGCGGCGCTGCCGGGCGGGGAGGTCCGCGCCCTGCTGGCCGGGGGGCCATACGACCCGCAGTGGGCCGCCGCCGCGCCGGATGGCCGGTGGCTGATCCTGGGGCCGACCTCAGACGGCAGCACGGCCACCCTGTGGGACCTGAGCACGGCCAGCCCACCGCAGACGACGCCCTTCTGGTGGCCGGGCTGGGGCGTGGTGAGCGCCGCCTTCAGCCCGGATGGCCGCTACGTGCTGGTCAACGACATTGTCCACCTGCGTCGCTGCGAGGTGGCCGGGCCGGGCTGCCTGTTCGACCTCGTCCGGGACGACTTCCTGGCGGCGGGTATCTTTGGGGACGTGGGCTGGTCCGGCGATGGGGAGATGATGATCGGCTTCAGTGACCGCTTCTGGCTGTGGGACGGCAACCCCCTGGGCGTGGGGATCACCGTCCGCACCACGCTGGGCATGCAGGACCCGCGCCGGGTGGCCCTCAACGCGGACGCCACGCGGGGGGCCATCGCCGCCCGCACGCTGATGGAGCTGTGGAGCCTGGGCGGGGAGGTCTACTACACCAACCACGTGGTGGAGCTGCCGGGCGTGGTGCACAGCCTGGCCTTCCGACCGGGCAGCGCCCAGCTTGCGGTGGCGGCGGGCGAGGCCGTGGTGGTCTACGACTCGATCAACGGCAGCGTGATCCGCCAGATGGAATGAGCGGGCGCGGGCCGTCCCTGGTCCAGGACGGCCCACCGCGCGCCTTTACATCCGGAAGGTCCAGGCTTCCGCCGCGTATTGCGCCTCGCGCAGCGCCGCCGCCCGCGCCTCTTCCGCCGGGGTGGGCGGCTCCGGCGCGCCCAGGGCCAGCCCGAAGGCCCCGGCAAAGGAGTCCCGCAGGGCCGCAGCGGCCTCTGCCCACGGGATGGCCCGGCCCAGCGCGCCCTCCAGGGTGGTCGCCCGCTGGCGGACGCGCAGGCGCGCCGCCTCCCGCGCCGCCTCCGTGGGGAAGGCCAGCGCGTCGCAGATGCGGGCGATGTCGCCCCACAGGGGCAGGCTGCCGTGCTGCAGGACACCCCCGAACTTGCGCACCTGGGCGCTGCCCAGCAGCTTGCGCCCCCCCGCTGTGATCTCGTAATCCGAGGGCACTTCAAAGCAGACCGGTCCCTTGCTGTTGGCCGGGGCGCGCGCCGTGCGACGGTCGGCCTGGGCTGCCAGGCCCAACCGTTCCAGCGCGCCGAGCAGGGCCGCGCTCAGGCGGCGGTAGCTGGTGACGATGTCGCCCTGCACCAGGGGGTGGCCTTCCGGCAGCGCCACGCTGTAAGTGATCTCGTCCGTGTGCAAGATGGCCCGCCCCCCGGTGGGCCGCCGCACCACGGTCCAGCCGCGCGCCCGGATGCGCTCCAGATCGATATCCGTAGCGGGCTGGGCCTGCCCCAGGGACAGGCACGCAGGGTTCCAGGAGAACAAGCGTAGGGTAGGCGGCAGGTTCCCCGCGCCAACCTGCTCTAAAATGGCATGATCGAGGGCCATGTTGTAGGCCCCGTCCCGGTCCGGCGTGACGATCAGCCGCCAGATTTCCGGCGCAACGGTCATCGAAAAGCATCTCCTTGTGCACGCGGGATTGTAGCGCAATCCGCCCCAGGCAGCCCGAATTTGCTATTTTTGTGTTAGCAGCAGTACAGGTACAATGGGAGGGACGACCGCATGGGAGTGCAGCTTATGTTCAACTCGTTTTCATCGCAGTCCGATTCTGAGCCGACTCTTCCCCACATGCCCGCCGTGCCGCCAGACGAGGATTACGCCGCCCGGACGCGGCCCGGCTCCCTGCCCGCCGTACCCCCCGATCCCTACGCCCGCAGTGTCCCCGCGCCTGCGCCGGTCACCTGGGAGCATGGCTATCCTGCTGCTCCGTCCGCGCCCCCCTACGAGCGAGCCGTGCGCGAGCGCGACCGTCGGCGGCGGGTGCGCCAGCGGCAGAGCGGTGGCGACTGGGCCTGGGTGGTGATCGCGCTGGCGCTGTTCGGGGTGACGCTGGTGGTCAGCCTGAGCGTCTACGTGATCCTGCGCAGCAACCGCGAAGCCCCGGCAGCCGCCGAGGACGGCATGACCTCCGCCGTGGCTACCGCCGTGGTGGTCATGCCGACCGCCGTGCCCAACCTGGAGCTGTACGGCGGCGGTGGCGGCGGGCCGGGGGGCGAGCCGCAGGCCAACAGCGAAGGCGTCATCATCGAGCCGTGGGACGGCCAGGAGCGCTTCACCATCCTGGTGATGGGCTGGGACCGGCGCGCCAGCGAAGAGGCCAACGGGGCCTACCGCACCGATACCATGCTGCTGGTGAGTCTGGACCCGGCCACCGACACCGTCGGCGTGCTGAGCATCCCGCGCGACCTGTACGTCAACATCCCCGGCTACAGCCAGTTGCAGCGGGTCAACTCCGCCTATGTGCTGGGCGAGCTACAGCGGCCCGGCTACGGCCCGCAACTGGCCATGCAGACCGTGCAATACAACCTGGGCATGCGGGTGCACGACTACCTGATCGTAGACTTCAACGCCTTCATCACCCTGGTGGACGCCATCGGCGGCATCGAGGTTGACGTGCCCACCACCATCAACGATCCGCAGTACCCGGACCTGAACTACGGCTACGACCCGTTCTACCTGCCGGCGGGCCACCATCACCTGAACGGCTATGACGCCCTGCGCTACGCCCGCACGCGGCACGGCTCCAACGACTTTCGCCGCGCGGAGCGGCAGCAACAGGTACTCTTTGCCATTCGGGACCGCATCATGAGCCTGGACGCGCTGCCTCAACTGATCGTCAACGCGCCCTCGCTGTGGGCCGAGCTGCAGAACAACATCCACACCGGGCTGGAGCTGGACCAGATTCTGCGGCTGGCCTGGTACGCCAAGGACATCCCGCTGGGGAACATTCGCACCGGCGTGATCGACGAGCACTACACCTCCTTCTACACCGCGCCGGATGGCGCTTCGGTGCTCATCCCCAACCGCTACTCCATCGGCTCGCTGATGGTGGAGGTGTTTGGGCCGGGATATAATCAGTAAGATTTATGGAGTTTGTCTCGCTGATTCATCAGGAGCCGTCACGCGCCCATGCAAACGTTGCCGCAGATCGTCGATACCCTGCGAGCCAGGTATCGCGATGTCGCCCTGCCCTATCGGGTCCCCGGCCTGTGGGTCGATGGCCGGAGCGTGCCCGCCCAGGCCGTCAACCCCTACGCATTCTACAGCCAGCGTCTGGAATCGATTATCGAGGCCCCCGCCCAGCCGCTGACCCAGGCCCCGCCCGGTGAGGAATGGTCCCGGCGGGCGCTGGTCTACAACCTGTTCCCGCGCGTCTCGGCGGCCTTTGACCATGCTGGCGAGGGCCGGCTCCGCATCGATCCCCGGCCTGACGGCTGGCGCGACACCGGGACGCTGCTCAAGGCCATCGCCCTGCTGCCCTACATCCGCTCGATGGGCTTCGATACCGTCCACCTGTTGCCCATTACCGCCGTGGGGCAGGATGGCAAGAAGGGCACGCTCGGCTCGCCCTACGCCATCCGCAACGCTTACCGGCTGGACGAGAACCTGGCGGAACCGGCGCTGGACCTGAGCGCCGAGGTCTTGTTCCGGGGTTTTGTGGAGGCGGCGCACCACCTGGGCATGCGCGTGGTGATGGAGTTCGTGCTGCGCACGGCCTCCAAGGACGCGGACTGGATCGGCGAACACCCGGACTGGTTCTACTGGATTCGGGAAGATGTGCCCGACCGCCCGGTGGGGAGCCTGGACCCCCACGCCTACGGCTCGCCGCTCTTCGACCCCGACACGCTGGCGCTGATCAAGAGCAAGGTCGGCGCGGGCGACTTCCGGCGGCTGCCGCCCCCGCCCAAAGTCTACCGGGACATGTTCACGCCGCCGCCGCGCCGCGAGCAGGTCCGGCAGGTGGAGGGCCGCTGGGTCGGCACGCTGGATGACGGCACGCGGGTGCGCATCCCCGGCGCTTTCACCGACTGGCCGCCGGACGACGGCCAGCCGCCCTGGACCGACGTGACCTACCTGCGCCTGTACGACCACCCGAACTTCAACTACATTGCCTACAACACCCTGCGCATGTACGACGAGCGGCTGGCCAGGCCGGAGCACGCCAACATACCGCTGTGGGACGCCATCGCCGGGGTGATCCCCTACTATCAGAAGCAGTTCGGCATCGACGGCGTGATGCTGGACATGGGCCATGCCCTGCCCATGCCCCTCAAGCGGCGGATGGTGGAGGAAGTACGCAGGCTGGACCCCGACTTCGCCTTCTGGGAGGAGAACTTCGCCATCTCCATGCAGAGTCGCAACGAGGGCTACAACGCTGTGGTGGGCCACATGGTCTTCGACCTGCACCATCCGCAGGCGCTGCGCAACTTCGTGCACCGCCTGGCCTCAGAGGCCATGCCCATCCCCTTCTTCGCCACGGCAGAGAACCACAACACGCCGCGCGCCGCCGCCCGCAACGGCAACGGCGTCATCTACAGCTACTACACGCTGCCCTTCTGCATCGCCGTGCCGGGCATCCCTTTTATCCACAGCGGTTTTGAGCTGGGGGAGACCCAGCCTATCAACACCGGCCTGGGCTTCACGCCGGAGATGCTGGCCCGCTACCCTGCGGAGAAGCTCCCGCTGTTCAGCGAATGGGCCTTTGACTGGACGCGCAAGGACAACCTGATCGCGGGCGTCAGCCACGCCCTGCGGCTGCGCCGTCAGTATGAGGACGTGCTCTCCGCCAACGACCCCTCTACCTGGCGCATCGGGGCTTCGGATAATCCGCACATCCTGGTCTTCACCCGCAAGAATGGCTCGCGGGCGCTGAGCTTCATCGCCAACACCGATATGGAGGCCAAACAGCGGGGGCGGGCCATGCTGGGCGGCAAGAACTTCAAGGCCCAGGGCCTGTGGGGCACGCCGGATGCCCTCTCCGTTTACCACGGCCTGGGCCTCACCGTTGAGCTTTCGCCGGGCTACGTGCTGATCCTGGATGCGCAAGGTTTGCCCCTGGAAGGGTGCTGAGCAAGTACAGATTTATTAATTGAGGAGAGCACTGAAAATGACGATTACATTGGGGCAGCTCATCACGTGGCTGATCATCGGCGCGCTGGCCGGATCGCTGGCCGGGGCGCTGGTCCGCAGGCGCAGGCGGGGTTACGGCCTGGCCGTCAACCTGGCCATCGGCCTCGTCGGCGCGCTGCTGGGCGGGGTGATCTTCCGCCTGCTGAATGTCAACCTGGGCCTGGGCCAGATCGTGCTGAGCGGGGAGGACCTGGTGGCGGCCTTTCTGGGGGCGCTGCTGTTCCTGGCTATTCTGTCCGCTTTCAGGCGGCGCTGAGGCTTGGCTGTGTCGCCTGTGAAGCCTTTAGGCGCTTGACCGTGTATGTCGTGTGGCAACTCGATCTGGTGGGGGCGGGGAAACATGCCCGCCCCCGCATTGTGCTGGCGTCGCCTAGCCGCCGGTGTCGCAGGCGGCTGGCGAAAAGGTGAACACGTAGCCGCCCGGCCCCATGGCCTGTAACTGGTTGGGGTACAGCGCCCACAGGCTGACGCCCAGCCCTTCGCCGACGGGCACATGCGCCACGCCGGAGGTGGCCGCCGCCAGCGCCGCCTGGATGGCATCCGAGCTGGCCAGGAAGGCCCACTGGCCCTGGCCCTGGCCGTTGATGGCGTAGAGGCTCACGCCGCCGCCCGGCGCGCAGTACAGCGCCACTGTGGCCGCGAAGTCCAGGGCGTTGAGGCGGCCATCCTGGAGGGCCGCCAAGCGCAGCAGGCTGAGCAGTTGCTCGAAATTGGCCCAGGTATAGGTGTGGCCGTTGATCATGATCGTGCCGCCGTTGGGGTTGGCCGCCGCGATCTGCGCCGCCACGGCCTCAATGCCCTCCGCGCCGACCTCCAGGTTGAAGCCCAGGGTGTCCGTGTCCACGCCGCCGTCGATCAGGCCGTTGACCGGGCCGCCGCCCAGGATCACGGTGTCATTCCCTGCGCCGGTGGTGATAGCCTCAGCATTGGCGGCGTTGATGCTGCCGTTGTTGATCACGGTGTCGTCCCCGCCGCCCTGAGCGGTGTCGATGCCCTGGGCGTCGGCGCTGCTCGTGTTGATGGCCCCGTTGTTGACCACGGTGTTGTTGCCGTCGTAGGCGGCGATGCCCTCGGCGTCGAAGCCGGTCGTGGTGACGGTCCCGTTGTTGACGACCGTGTTGTTGCCCTGGGTGTAGATGCCCTCTGCGTCGGAGCCGGTGGCGCTGACGGCCCCGTTGTTAGTCACCGTGTTATTGTCCCCCACCGACCAGACGCCAACTCCATTGGTGGCCGGGACGTTGATCGTCCCGTTGTTGGTTACGGTGTTGTCGTTCCCCATAGTCACAACACCGAAGGCCGGGCTGCCCTGGGCGTTGATGGTCCCGTTGTTGGTCACCGTCGTGTTGTCCCCCAGTGTGCCCACGCCGCTGGTCGGGCTGCCGTTGACCGAGATTGTGCCGTCGTTGGTGATGGCGTCGCCGCCGTCAAGCGTGCCGATGGTCCCCCCGACGGTCGCGCCGGGAAGGACGTTCACGGTGTCGCTGCCCGTGAGCGCGTTCACACCGTCCGGGTCATCGTCGCAGTTAATTGTGTCGTTGCCGGCCGTCCCGGTGCCGCAGTCCGCATAGACCGGGGCAAAGGAGACCAGGTTAGCGGCCAGGAGGGCGGCAGCGAGCGGAGGGAGTGCCCAACGGGCCCATTTCGTCGTTTTCATTGGGATATTACGCCTTTCCACGGTGGAAAATGCCACCTTTTTACTCTACTTTAAATGTCCCCCTAGCGCCTTGCGAGGAGTTCACAAAGCGCGGGATCTTCCTTGTTAACGCCTTACAAACTCGCGCGCGATGGTATCCCAACCGCCGACCCTGTCAGCCGAAACCGTAACGGCACAAGGTCAAGGCTACGAGGCCTGGGTGGCGGTCACAAGCTGATGGGCGGGCGTGAAGAAGACGCGGTAGGTCAGGTAAGCGGCGCTGAGGCCGCTGAAGGTGTTGGCCCCCACCAGCATGTACATCACAATGAGCTGCAGGCGCACCGCCTCGAACGGCGAAGCCCCGGCCAGGATCATGCCGGTCATGGCTCCGGGCAGCTTGATCAGGCCCACCGTCTTGGTGGTGTCGATGATGGGGAGCATGGCGCTGCGCAGCGCCCGCCGGAACTGCGGCAGCGAGGCCTGCCGCCCGGTCGCGCCCAATGCCAGCATAGACTCCACCTCGTTGCGCTGGGCGATCAGGTCGTCGCTGAGGCGGGTCATCACCAGCGCGGCGGTGGTCATGGCGTTGCCGATGATCATGCCGCCGATGGGGATGATCGCCTGTGGCTCGAAGGCGAAGACGCCCAACGCTACCAGCACGCCGATGGTCAGCGCCGAGCCGACGGCGATGGAGACCAGGGCGATGGGCAGGGCGTGGGCGGTTTTCCTGGCCCGCTGAGCGGTGGTGCGCCCGGCGATGGCGATCATGACGGCCAGCAGCAACAGGGTCCACAACGGGTTGTCCTGGGCAAAGATCAGCTCCAGCACGTAGCCGATGGCGATGAGCTGCACAAAGCTGCGCACGGTGGCCCAGAAGAGGTCTTTTTCCAGCTCGGCCTGCTGCCACCTGGAGATGCCCGCCGCCACAGCCACGAAAACCAGGGCCAGCCCCACGCGGGCCAGCTCATTGAGATCGGTGAAAATGTCCATCGTCTGCTCTTTCTCTCCCGTTTGCAGGCCAGCGCCCGCCGCGCGCCTCACGCCTTCCGAGCGACGACGCCGAGCCACTCGGAGTCCGGGTTGGGCGGCGTGCCCTGCATGTCGGCTCCCGGCTCCTCCAGCCCCGCCGCAAAGGCCAGCACGCGGGCGTCTCCGTCCCGGTCGTGGAGCAGGGCTTTGGCATCCCCACTGCGCACGACGCGCCCTTCCTCCAGCAGGATCAGGCGGTCCCCCACCCGCCGCGCCTGCTCCGCCGAGTGGGAGACCCACACCATCGTCAGGCCCAGGCGCTGCCGCAGGCCCAGCAGCGCTTGCTCAATGTTGTGGGTGGCTACGGGGTCCAGGGCAGAGGTCGGCTCGTCCAGCAGCAGCACTTCAGGCCGGTTGGCCAGGGCGCGGGCGATGGCCAGCCGCTGCTCTTGCCCGCCGGAAAGCTGGCTGGCCGGGCGGTCGATCAGCTCCCGCTCCAGATAGGCGGCGTCCATCAGGGCCAGGATGCGCTCTCGCGGCAGCAACTCGCCGCGCAAGGCCGGGCCATAGGCGATGTTATCGGCTACGGTCCCGGCGAACGGGGCCGCCTTCTGGAAGATCATGCCCACCCGGCGCCGCAGCTCGACCACCGGGATCGTGGTGATGTCCTGGCCGTGCAGCAGCACGCGCCCCTGCTGGTAATCTTGCAGGCGGTTCAGGCAGCGCAGCAGCGAGCTTTTGCCCCCGCCGCTGGGACCCATCAGCACCAGGATCTCGCCGCGCTGGACCGCCAGACTCACCCCCTGGAGCACCTGCTGGCCCGCCCGCCACAGGGAAAGCCCTTGCACTTCGATCACCGCCATGGTTCGTCGCGCCTTCCTGCTGACGGACCTAATACCAGCCCAATCGCCTGAACAGATAGAGCAGGAACCCGGCCACGGCGACCATCAGGCCGAGGACAAAGACCACGCCCCACGAAGCCGAAAACGGCGGCCAGGTCTGCAGGAAGTTCATGCCATAGAAGCCGCTGAGCACGGTGGAGAGGCCGATGATCACGGTGAAGACGGTCAGCCGGTTGACCACGTAGTTGAGCCGGTTGGAGGTGGCCGACATGTAGAGGTCCATTATGCTGGTCAGTGTGTCGCGCAGCGTGTTGACCATATCGGCGATCCAGATCAGGTGGTCGGAGACGTCGCGCATGTAATAGCGCAGGTCGTCCTGACTCAGGAAGGCCGTCCGGTAGTGCGCCAGGCTGTTGAGCGCTTCCCGCTGCGGCCAGATCACCCGCCAGATGTCGATAAGCTGGCGTTTCAGCGCGAACAGTTGGGCCAGCATCGCCTGGCTCGGTTGGGTCATGATGCGGTCGCCCAGGGCGTCGATCTGCTCCTCCAGCGCGTCGATGACCGGGAAGTAGCTGTCGATGGTGGCGTCCAGTATCACGTAGAAGAGGTGCTCGGCGGAGGCGGCCAGCTTAGGCCCGGCGTGCTCCAGCCGCTTGCGTGCCTCCTCCAGCACCGGCTCCTCCCCCAGGTGCACGGTCACCAGGTAGTTTGGCCCCAAGAAGATGTCCACTTCGCGGAAGTCGACGCCGTCAGCGGTGGCCTCAATGGCGTTGAGGATGGCGAAGAGGTAGCCGGGGTATTCCTCCACCTTGGGGCGCTGCTCCTGGTTGCGGGTGTCCTCAATCGCCAGCGGATGGAAGCGAAAGACCTGCTGCATGGCGCGCAGGTCGTCTTCCTCCGGGCCGCGAATGTCCACCCAGGTCACACGGCCCTGGTCCTCAAGCAGCCCCGGCAATTCCCTGGCGCTGGCTTCCCGCGCCATTTGCGCGTCGTATACGGTGATTCGCATCGCCCCCCCGCTTTTTTTATTCGGCCATCTCTGGCCGTGGCTGGCCGCGCACCCCCCACAGCAGGATGCTCACTGCCAGCAGCGCCAGGACCGCCCCGAAAAGAAACGGCGCGCCAGGCCCGAACCCACCCCAGCTGCCGACCCCGCTCCACAGAATCCCGGCAATCACGCTGGCCGGGAAGGCCATCACCCCGACGGCGGCATTATAGGCCCCGTAGGCGGTGCCGCGCTGCTCCGCCGCCACCAGGTCTGCCACCAGCGCCCTGGCGTTGCCTTCCGCTGCGCCGTAGTACACCCCGTACAGGGCATAGAGCGCGATCATCTGCCACGTCTCGCGCACGGCGGCAAAGCCCAGATAGAGCAGCCCATAGACCAGCCAGCCGCCCACAATCAGCCGCCGCCGCCCGATGCGGTCGGAGAGCGCGCCCGCCGGGCCGGACACCAGGGCGTAGATGGCGTTGAAGGCCAGCACCATGCCCATCACCCCGGCCACGCTCAGGCCGCGCTCCTGCGCCCGCAGGATGAGGAAGGCGTCCGCCGAGTTGCCCAGCGTGAAGACCACCACGGCCAGCAGGAAGAGGTGATAGCGCCGGTCGAAGCCACGCAGCGTCAGGCGGGGAGGCTCCCGCTGTTCCTTCACCGGCACGTCACGCGCGCCGAGGGCCAGCACGATGACCGCCAGCGCCGCCGGGATGATGCTGGCCAGCACCACGACGTGAAACGTCCCGCGTGTGAGGTCCAGCGCGCCGGACTGGGTGGCCAGCACGATGAGCAGGGCGATGAAGACGCCGGTGGCAGCGCCGGCCGTGTCGCCGGCGCGGTGCAGGCCGAAGGCCAGCCCTCGCTGGTGCTCATCGATGCTGTCGGCGATCAGCGCATCGCGCGGGGCATTGCGAATGCCCTTGCCCACCCGGTCCACGAAGCGGACCACCAGCACGCCGCCCCAGGAGGTCACGAGGTAGAGAAACGGCTTGGCCACCGTCGAGAGGGCGTAGCCGGCCACGGCTGGCCACTTGCGGGCGCGCAGCCGGTCCGAGAGCCAGCCGGAGAAGATCCGCAGCAGGCTGGCGGTCGATTCGGCGACGCCCTCGATGAGGCCGATAAGGTTGGTCCTAACTCCCAACACGTTGGCCAGGAAGAGGGGCAGCAGGCTGAACAGCATGTCGCTGGAGACATCGGTTAGAAAGCTGGTGGCGGCCATCACCCACACGTTGCGGGGCAGCTCGCGCCAGCCTGGGCGCGTCGTCTCCTCCTGAGAGCGTTCTGTCATGGGGGATCAATCCTCGTCTGGCCGGTATTGGCGGGCAGGGCGCGGGCCGTCACGGCTTGCGCACGATGAGCAGGATGCGGTGCTCGTTGGTGCGGATGCCGCGCGGCGTGGTGGATGCGGCCAGAATCTGCGCCACATGCTCCCAGTGCCGCCGCATGTCGAAGTCCTGGGGTATGGGCACGGCCTTCAGCCAGGAGACAAAGGAGGCAATGCTGTGGTAGTAGCAGGTTACGTTGTACTCGCAGCGGGCCACTACCGCGCAGCCCAATGCCGAAAACGCCGCCACCAGGCTCTCCACGTCCTGGTCCGCCCGAACCCGGTAGAACCCCCCGGCGGCACAGCCAAAGACGTGGCACACGTTCTCGGCATCGCGTGGGCCGATCTGCTCCGTGAGGAACAGGCCGCCGGGCCTCAGCACACGGGCGATCTGCTCCGCGTTGACGATGGTGTGGCGGCTCAGCACCACGTCGAACCACTCGTCGGGGAACTTCAGCTCGTCAACCGACATCTGCTGGAAGGCTATCTTCTTCTCCAACCCCCGCGAGAGCCTGGCCCTGGCTGCCTCGACCTTACGGCGGTCCACGTCGATGCCGATGCCCCGCGAGAAATAAGGGGCCAGGCTGAGCAGGTACTCGCCGGTGCGGGTTCCGGTTTCCAGCACCACGTCGGTTGGCGACAGGTAACGCTGCGCGATGTCGCTGTAATGCCAGGGGACTGGCTCGCGCGTTGTGCCGCGATAGATGAAATCCCAGCCGCCCCCCGTACCCACCGAATCGGCAATGCGCACCAGGTAATCACGAGTCAGGGGATGGGTAGATGCTGGCATGGTCGGCTCCTATACACGACTCCTGTCACGGGGATGTCTCTTGCGCTTGGGCTGCCGTGATCTCCTGAACCAGTTCAAGCGCTTTCTCCCGCGTCCTGTCCAGCGCCGCACGGCCCGCCGGGGTCAGCGTGTAGTACTTGCGCACGCGCCCCCGGACCGTTCGTCTCTCGCTGGTCAGGTATCCTGCGCGCTCCAGGCCGTGCAGGGTGGGGTACAGCGTGCCGGGGCCGAGGTTGTAGCCGTGCCGGGTCAGCTCCTCGCTCAGCCACGCGCCGTAGACCGGCCCCTGCCCGGCATGGTACAGGATGTGCATCTTGACAAAGCCCAGCAGGAGATCACGCAGCATGTGGCTATGCACCATGACGTTGTCGCCTGTCGATATTGGCACACGATATTATCCGTGCCCGGCTGCGCCCTGTCAATGTGGCAGCAGCGGCTCACAGCTCCAGCGCCAGGACTGGGCGCACGGGGTCGTCCTGCGCCACGCTGAACCCGGCGGCGCGCAGCATCGCCTCCGGCCCGTTCCACAGGTCCAGCGTGTCGAGCGCCGCTCCCCGCTTGGGGTAGGCTTCCACGCGCCGCACGCCCCGTGCCCGCAGGTCGCGCAGCACCGCCTCCAACAGGGCCGAGGCCAGCCCACGTCTGCGCCAGCCCGGCGCGATCAAGAAACAGGTGATGGCCCAGGTGGTGGGGTCTGGGGCGAGGCCGAACTGGTGGACCAGCTTGGTGAGCCGGTCGCGCGGCCCGGCCTGGCACCAGCCGACCGGCTCGCCGCCCAGGTACAGCAGATAGCCATCGTATTCCCCCTGGGCGAGCAGGCTTTCGCGGAGCTGGCGGTTCTGCGCCGGGGCGTGCGCGCCCCAGCCCTCCCAGGTGGGGACCCACCAGGCCACACAATAGCACCCGCCGTTGCAAAGCTCGCCGTGCAGGCGGAAGAAATCCACGCGGCGGTTCGGGTCGAAGCGATGGATTTCAGGTTGCATGGGCTGCGGCTCCCCTGCTGGCCCTCGCGGGGCGGCGCGCATCTGTTAGAATGGTGCCCACCCATTGTACAGGGGAATCCCCATCGCTGCCGCGCCGGTTGCGCTTTCGGCAGCGATGGGGCAGAGTCTGCCGGGGACCGCAAACGGAGGTGGACTACAACGTGGCGACGCTGGCTGAGGCCATCCTGCTGGCCGTGCAGGCCCATTACGGGCAGCTCGACCGCTACGGCAGGCCGTACATCCTGCATCCGCTGCGGGTGATGCAGCGCGTGGAGACCGAGGCGGAGATGACCGCCGCCATCCTGCACGACATCGTCGAGGACACGCCCTATACGCTGGACGACCTGCGCGCGCTGGGCTACGCCGAAGAGGTTGTCGCAGCGGTCGATCACCTGTCGCGGCGCGAGGGCGAGACCTACGAGGCGTACATCGAGCGCCTCCGGCCTCATCCCATGGCGCGCCGCATCAAGCTGGCCGACCTGGAGGATAACATGGACCTGCGGCGGCTGGACACCATCGGGGAGAAGGATGTGGAGCGGCTGCGGCGCTATCGGCAGGCCTGGGAGCGGCTGCGGCAGGTCCAGGAGAGCGGGTGATGGCGCTCCAGGCCCCCCTGCGCATCCCGCTGCTGGCCTCCAACGCCTGGCTGGTCCCTGCCGGGGAGGGCGTTGTCCTGGTAGACGCGGGCGTGCCCGGCATGGCGGGGCGTCTGTTCGGCGCGCTGGCGCAGCACGGCGTCAGGCCGGAGGCCATCCGGCTGATCGTGATCAGCCACGTGCATTATGACCATGTGGGGTCGCTGCGGGCCGTGCAGGCGCGGAGCGGCGCACCGGTCATGGTCCACGCGGTGGAAAAGGACCTGCTGGCCCATGGCAAGGTGGTCGTGCCGGGAGGCACCAACCTCTACGGCGTGGCCGCCACCACCCTGCTCAAGGGGATGGTCCGCGCGCTGCCGGTGCGGCTGGCCCCCTGCCGGGCAGAGCACGTCGTCTCTGGCGGCGAGTCGCTGGCCGACTTCGGGCTGGAGGCGCGGGTGCTGCACACGCCGGGGCACACCGCCGGGTCGATCACCGTGCTGTGCAGCAACGGCGACGCCGTAGTGGGCGACCTGGCCGTGAACCACTATCCGTTTGGCCGGGGGCCGATCTATCCGCCCTTTGCTGACGACGGCCAGGCAGTTTACGCAAGCTGGCGCAGGCTGCTGGAGGCCGGCGCGACGCGCATCTATCCGGGGCACGGCGCGCCGTTCCCGGCGGGCCGCCTGCGGGAGAAGCTGGCCCGCGCCCGGCCTGTTTGATACTTTTCGGAACATAGGGAGACCACCTACCGGATGATAACTGCCCTGATCTTCGACTTCGACGGCCTGATCATTGACACCGAGACGCCGGTCCTGCAATCCTGGCAGGAGCTTTACCAGGAGTACGGCGTGGAGCTGCCCTTTGACCAATGGCTGGCCTGCATCGGCGCAGACTACACCGAGGAGACCTTCCAGCCCTACACCTACCTGGAGCGCGCGCTGGGCCGTCCCGTGGACTGGGAGGCGATCACGCCGCGCCGCTACCGGCGCGAGCTGGAGCTTGCCCACGCGCAGCCCCTCCTGCCCGGCGTGATGGACTACATCACCGGGGCCAGGCAGCGCGGCCTCAAGCTGGGCGTGGCCTCCAGCTCGTCCTGCGAGTGGGTGGTGGGCCACCTGGAGCGGCTGGGCCTGGCCCCCTATTTCGACGCGGTCAGGTGCGCCGACCACGTGGCGGCCCTCAAGCCCGACCCGGCTCTCTATGTCGAGGCGCTGGCCGCCCTCGGCGTTCCGGCAGGGCAGGCCATCGCCCTGGAGGACTCGGCCAACGGCGTGCTGGCGGCCAAACGCGCCGGGCTGTATTGTGTGGCCGTGCCCAACAGCCTGACCCGCCACATGGACTTCAGCCGGGCCGATCTGCGCGTCGAGTCGCTGGCGGCGCTGCCGCTGGACGATCTGCTGGCGCGGTTCGCGGATGGCGCTCACTGAGCGAGGAGGGGCCGATGGCTCAACAGGCGAGGACGTTTGAGGCCGAGATGGCCCAGACCGTGCGCCTGCCCTACCTGCTGCACCTGCCGGCGGACTATGACCCGGAGGTGGGGGGGCGCTGGCCGCTGATCTTCTTCCTCCACGGCGCGGGGGAGCGCGGGGAGGACCTGGAGCAGATAAAAGTCCACGGCATCCCCAGGGTCGCGGAGGCGCGCCCGGACTTCCCCTTTGTCGCCGTCTCGCCGCAGTGCCCGGTGAACCGCTGGTGGTCCGACTTCCTGCTGCCGCTCAGGCTGCTGTTGGACGAGGTGATGAGGCTTTACGCCGTGGACCCCGACCGCGTCTACCTGACCGGGCTGAGCATGGGCGGCTACGGAACCTGGCACCTGGCCACCGAGTATCCGGACCGCTTCGCCGCCATCGCCCCCATCTGCGGCGGCGGTCACTGGGCTTACGGGTTCCCGGAGCGGGTCTGCGCGCTGAAGGAGGTGCCGGTGTGGGCCTTTCATGGCGCGCGCGACGACACCGTGCCGCTCAGCGAGGCGGAGGGCCTGGTGCGGGAGCTTAAGCGCTGCGGCGGGGACGTGCGCCTGACCGTCTATCCCAGGGTTAAGCACGATTCCTGGACCCGGACGTATGACAACCCCGAACTCTATGCCTGGTTCCTGAGCCACATGCGCGGGCAACGCGCTCCTGCCGCCGGGTAGGGGGAGGGTTCGACCGCTGCGGTCCGGCGTGTGGAAGATGATTGCGGAACATCCTCCCTGCCCGCATTGCCACCTCGTATGTTAGAATAGCGGCTTATGGTCGTCGCTACTTGTCTCATCGAGCTGGACCTGCCCGGCATCGGCTCGCTCAAGCAGAAGCGGAGCTGCCTCAAGTCGCTGGTTACGCGCCTGCACCGGACGTTTAACGTCTCGGCGGCAGAGGTGGACCTGCATGATGTGTGGCAGTCCAGCAGCGTGGGCGTCTCGGTGGTCAGCAACAGCGCCGTCCACGCCGAGCGCGTGCTGCAAAACATGATTGTCTGGATCGAGCAGAACCGCCCCGACGTGATGGTGGTGGACTATCACATCGAAGTCATCCATTTCTGAAGGTGCGGGTATGCGGAAAGGCAGCCCCTCATGATCGCCGTCATCGACTACGGAGCCAGCAACCTGCGCAGCGTGATGCACGCCCTGGCCCACCTGAACGCCGACGCGCACGTAGCCCAATCCCCCGCCCAACTGGCGGACGCCCGCGCCATCATTCTGCCCGGCGTTGGCGCGTTTGGGGCGGGCATGGAGCGGCTGCGCGCGGCGGGCTTTGAGGAGCCGCTCAGGCGGCGGGTGGCGGCGGGCACGCCGCTGCTCGGCATCTGCCTGGGGATGCAGTTCCTCTTCCAGGTCAGCGAGGAGATGGGGACGCACACCGGCCTCGGCCTGCTGCCGGGGCGCGTGGTGCGCTTCCCGGAAGGAAACGGCCTCAAGGTCCCCCACATGGGCTGGAACCAGCTTCATCTGGCGCGGCAGTCTCCCCTGCTGGAGGGCGTCCCGGAGGGCGGCTATGCCTACTTCGTGCACAGCTACTACGTGGCCCCCGCCGACGACGGCGACGTGCTGGCGCGCACGGATTACGGCCTGCGCTTCACCTCCGTGGTGGCCCATGGCAATGTCTACGGCGTGCAGTTCCACCCGGAGAAGAGCCAGGCGGTCGGCCTGCGCATCCTGCGCAACTTTGTGGAGATGACTCGATGATCATCTACCCGGCCATTGATCTGCGCGGCGGCAAGGTGGTCCGTCTGCAACAGGGCGATCCTCAGCGCCAGACGGTCTACAGCGACTCGCCGCTGGAGGTGGCCGCCCGCTGGCTGGAGGCCGGGGCGGACTGGCTGCACGTGATCAGCCTGGACGGCGCTTTCCAGGCGGCCAACGACAACCTGGCCATCCTGCGCAGACTGGCCGGGCTGGACGTGAACATTCAGTTCGGCGGCGGCATCCGCACGCTGGAGGATGCGTCCCTGGCGCTGGAAGCGGGCGCGACCCGTGTCATCCTGGGCACGGCGGCGGTGGAGAACCCCGACCTGGTGAGCGAATTTGTCGCCCGCTGGGGGGCGGAGCGGCTCACCGTCGCCCTCGACGCGCGGGAGGGGCGCGTGGCGACGCACGGCTGGCAGGAGACCTCCCCCTGGACGCCGGTCGACCTGGGCAGGGAGTTCGCCCGCCGTGGCGCGCTCCACGCCCTCTACACCGACGTGACGCGCGATGGCGAGCTGGAGGGCGTCAACATCGAGGCGACCGTGCGCCTGGCGGAGCAGACGGGGCTGCGCGTGATCGCCTCCGGCGGCGTTTCCTCGCTGGGCGACGTGATCGCCCTGCAGGAGAGCGGGCAGGTGGCCGGGGTGGTGCTGGGCAAGGCGCTCTACGAGGGGATCATCGACCTGGCGGAGGCCATCCGCCTGGCCGGGGCGCGGTAGCTTTTCTGATGCGTGAGGAGGGCTGATCATGCGGGTGGTGATCATTGGGGGCAGCGGCCATGTGGGCACGTTCCTGGTTCCCCGCCTGGTGGAGGCCGGGCACGAGGTGGTCAACATCACGCGGGGTCAGCGGGAGCCGTACCAGCCCCACGCGGCCTGGCAGCGCTTGGAACAGGTCACGCTGGACCGCGAGGCCGAGGACGCGGCGGGGACCTTCGGCCCTCGCCTGCTGGAGCTGCGCCCCGATGTGGTGATCGACATGATCTGCTTCACCCTGGAAAGCGCCCGGCATCTGGCGCAGGCGCTGCTGGGGCACGTGCAGCACTTCCTGCACTGCGGCACCATCTGGGTGCACGGCCCCAGCGTGGAGGTCCCCACCACGGAGACCCAGCCGCGCCGCCCCTTCGGCGAGTACGGCATCCAGAAGGCGGCCATCGAGCGCTACCTGCTGGAGGAGGCCCGCCTGAACGGCCTGCCGGTCACGGTCCTGCATCCGGGGCACATCGTGGGGCCGGGCTGGCCGCCGCTGAACCCGCAGGGCAACTTCAACCCGCAGGTCTTCACCCGCCTGGCCCGTGGCGAGGAGCTGACCCTCCCCAACATCGGCATGGAAACCGTCCACCACGTCCACGCCGATGATGTGGCCCAGGCGTTCATGGCTGCGCTGGCCCACTGGCGCGCCAGCGTGGGGGAGAGCTTCCATGTCGTCTCCCCGGCGGCGCTCACGCTGCGCGGCTATGCGGAGGCCGTGGCCGCCTGGTTTGGCCGCGAGGCCGTCCTGCGCTACCTGCCCTGGGAGCAGTGGCGGGAGACCGTCTCCCAGCAGGAGGCCGACGCCACCTGGGACCACATCGCCCACAGCCCCAATTGCAGCATCGACAAGGCCCGCCGCCTGATAGGCTACAATCCGCGCTACAGCTCGCTGCAAGCGGTCTACGAATCCGTGCAATGGCTGATCGCGCGCGGAGTGATCGAGGTTTAGCCGGGTAGAGCACGAACGCCCAGGCCATGCCCGCCACCTGTCGGAAGCAGCCGACCATACAAGCAGAGAAAGTGCCATGCTAGCCAAACGAATCATCCCCTGCCTGGACATCAAAGATGGGCGCGTGGTGAAGGGGGTCAACTTCCTCCAACTGCGGGACGCCGGCGACCCGGTGGAGCACGCCATCGCCTACGACTCCGAGGGGGCCGACGAGCTGGTGCTGCTGGACATCACTGCCTCCCACGAGGGGCGCGCCACCATGCTGGATGTGGTGCGCCGCGTGGCGGCCAACCTGTTCATCCCCTTTTGCGTCGGCGGGGGCATCCGCACCCTGGAGGATATCCGCGCCACCCTGCTGGCCGGGGCGGACAAGGTCTCCATCAACAGCGCCGCCGTGCGCAACCCCTCCCTCATCACGGAAGGGGCGGAGCGCTTCGGCAGCCAGTGCATCGTCGTCGCCATCGACCCCAAGCGCGTCGACGGCCAGTGGATCGTGCACATCAACGGCGGGCGCGTGCCGACCGACAAAGAGGCCGTGGCCTGGGCCAGGGAGGTGGAGGCGCGCGGCGCGGGCGAGATCCTGCTGACCAGCATGGACCGCGACGGCACGCAGATCGGCTACGACATCGAGATGACGCAGGCCATCAGCGCGGCGGTCAACATCCCGGTGATCGCCTCCGGCGGCGCGGGCAGGCTGGAGCACTTCTACGAGGCGCTGACGGTCGGCGGCGCAGACGCCGCCCTGGCCGCCAGCCTCTTCCACTTCCGCCAGCTCTCCGTGGGCGAGGTCAAGCGCTATCTGGCCTCCTGCGGCGTCCCGGTGCGGCTGGTGAGCGAGCGCCCATGAGGCTTTCCCGCCCACGCCGCCTGCTTCGCCTGCTCTTCGCCATGGTGGCGGCGCTCCTGTTGGTCGCGGTCGGTCTGGGCGCATGGCTGGCGCGCGACCGCGCGCTGGGTCTGGTGCATCCTTCCAGCGTCCTCGCCGCCCGCACCCCGGCGGACTTCGACATTGCCGCCTGGGAGGATATCGCCTTCTCTTCCACCGATGGCCTGACCCTGCGTGGTTGGCTGGTGCCGCCGGGGTCGGCGGGCGGTCCAACGGTCATCTTCGTGCACGGCCTGCGCGGCAACCGGTCTAGCCTGCTGGCGCTGGCCGCGCCTCTGGTGGCGCGCGGTTACGGCGCCCTGCTCTACGATGCGCGCAATCACGGCGAGAGCGAGGGCACGGTCACCACGCTCGGCTATGCGGAGGTGGCGGATGTGGAGGGCGCGGTGGCCTATCTGCAGGACCGCCCCGACGTAGGGGACGCGCCCCTGGCCCTGGTTGGGCATTCGATGGGCGCGGCGGCTGTGCTGCGGGCGGCGGCCCGCCTGCCCCAGGTGGACGCCGTGGTGGCCATCAGCGCCTTCACCAGCCTGGAGGACAACGTGGCCGAGGGCGTGCGCATCCTCACTGGCTTGCCGCCCTTTCCCTTCGCCCCCCTCATCATCGCCTTTGGCGAGCAGGAGGCGGGGCTGCAATTGAGCGACCTGCGGCCCATCGACGACCTGGCCGCCATCGCCCCGCGCCCGGTGATGTTCATCCACGGCCAGGCGGACCCGCTGGTTCCGCCGCGCAACAGCGAGCAGTTGTACGCCGCGGCCTCCCAGCCGAAGGTCCTCTACCTCGTGCCCGGCGGCCAGCATGGGGACATCGTCGAGCAGCCCTCCGAGGAGATGCTGGCCCAGGTCATCGCGTTTGTGGACGAGCACCTGCCCATCGAGCCACCTCCCCGCTGACAGTTCGCACCCTGCGCCTTGCCCTGGCCGCCGTTTGCCCGCGTCCCGTATCCCGAAAGATGGCCATCTCGCGCCGGGGTTGCCTCTCATCGGGGGACGCTGGCTTCATTCGGAAACCTGCTACTGGAAACCTGCTACAATAGGGCAGCGCGGTTGCCTCACCGCAAAGGGGGGGGGGACATGGTCCATCGCGTGGCGCGCATCCTGGCGGGGGTCGCCCTGCTGTCTGCGGCGGCGCTGGCCGCCCTGTGGCTGTTCGCGGAGCGGGGGCGGCTCCTGCGCCCCTCGACGCGGACCTGGATACAGGAGTGGGGCGGCGGGCGGGCGCTGCTCAATCCCAAGTTCTGGGAGGGCTACGCCTACGCGCGCTGGAGCAACCAGTACATCGGCTGGGCCATCCGTTATCTCTTCCCGCGCCTGCGGCCCGCCCCCGGCAACCCGCGCTGGGCGACCGTCTACCACGGCAAGGTCCTGCGCACGGCGGACGCCAAGCGCCTGATCAGCGTGGAGCAGCCCATCCGCCGGGAACTGGAGCAGGTGGTCCCCTACCCGCTCGCCCGCGAGATCGTCTTGAGCGGCCCGCCGGAGATCGTCGCTTACGAGTGCCCGTGCCGCTCGGCGCGGGAGAACCCCTGCCAGCCGACGCAGGTCTGCCTGGTGGTTGGGCAGCCCTTTGTGGACTTTGTGCTGGAGCACAACCCGCACAGCAGCCGCCGCCTCACCCGCCAGGAGGCGCTGGACCTGCTGCAAGCCGAGCACGAGCGCGGCCACCTCCACGCCGCCTACTTCAAGGACGTGATGCTGGACCGCTTCTACGCCATCTGCAACTGCTGCGCCTGTTGCTGCGGCGGCATCGAGTCCATGGCCCGCCTGGGCGTGCCGATGCTGGTCTCGTCCGGCTACGTGGCGCGGGTCAACGCGGAGGCCTGCCTGGCCTGCGGAACCTGCGCGGAGGCCTGCCCCTTCGGCGCGATCCAGGTTGGTAACTGGGCGGCGCAAGTCAACGGCGACCTGTGCATGGGCTGTGGGGTCTGCGAGGGGCAATGCCCGGAGGGCGCTATCGCGCTGGCCCTTGATGCCTCCAAACCTCCACCGCTGGACGTGCAACGGCTCATGTGAGCCGCCGGAAGCGCCCGTGCGGCAAGAGGGATGCCATTCTAGAGATGGTGCAGTGACCAGGGAGAAGATGAGCCATGCCCCCATTCGTCTGTATAGGCGCGCCCTATTTCCTCGGCCAGCGGCTCGAGGGCCGCTCGGAGGTGGACGCGGTCCGGGCCAGTGGCATCGCGGAGGAGATCGGCGCGCCCTGGCTTGACGTGCAGCCGGACTTCGACGCCCACCCCAACCCCATCGTGGCCGTCAACCGCGCCCTGGCCCAGGCCGTCGCCGCCAACCCACAGCGGACGCCCCTCATCTTTGCGGCGGACTGCACCAGCGCCCTGGGCGCGGTGAAGGGCCTGGCCCCGCGCCGGCCAATCGTGCTGTGGTACGACGCGCACGGCGACTTCAACACGCCGGAGACGACGCCCAGCGGCTTCCTGGGCGGCATGCCGCTGGCCATGCTGGTCGGGCGCGGCGACCTGTCCCTGCTGCGCGGCGTGGGGCTGGACCCCCTCCCCGAAACCGACGTGGTCCTCACCGACGGGCGCGACCTGGACCCCGAAGAGGCCGTCGCCCTGCGGGAGAGCGCCGTCACCCACCTGCGCCGCTTTGAAGACATGCTGGCCTTCCTGCTGACCGGCAGGCCGCTCTACGTGCACCTGGATGTGGACGTGGTCGACCCGGTGGAGATGCCCGCCCTGGGTTATCCCGCGCCCGGCGGGCCGTCGCTGGAGGCGGTGGCGGCGTCGATCCAGCGCGTGGCGCGTGATGGGCAGGTGGCGGCCATCCTCTTCAGCCTGTGGGACGAGCGTCTCGCTGCCGACGACCGTCCCCTGCAAGCGACCCTGCGCCTGGTGCGGGCCTTCGTGGAGGGCGCACGTGCGCGCGCCTCCTGACCGGCGGGGGCAAGAGGAGCCGGGCGGGTTGGTCTGGCTCTTTCCTTATTCGATATTCGATTCGCCCGCGTCCTGCCCGCCCTGATTCGCCCACCGCGAGCGCCCAACGCGATGGGATATAATGGGGCGCTGCGCGTGGAGATCGCGACTCAAACCGCCAGGGGAGAAGGAGCGCATGTCACTCAACTGGAACGAGCAGGGCCTGGTCCCGGCAGTGGTGCAGGACGCTGAGAGCGGGCTGGTGCTGATGGTGGCCTGGATGAACGAGGAGGCGCTGCGCCTGACCCGCGAGACCGGCCAGACGCACTTCTGGAGCCGCAGCCGGGGGCAGTTGTGGCATAAGGGCGCGACTTCCGGAAACACGCAGGACGTGGTGTCCATCTACGTGGACTGCGATGAGGATGCGCTGCTGGTGCGGGTGCGCCCGGCAGGCCCGGCCTGCCACACGGGGCACACAAGCTGCTTCTTCCGCCCGCTGGAGGAGGCGCTGCCGTGAGCGACTTCATCGATGCCCTCTTCGCCCTCATCGCGGACCGCCAGGCCCACCCGGTCCCCGGCTCCTACACCAACCGCCTGCTGGATGGCGGCCTGGACACAATCACGCAGAAGGTCGGGGAGGAGGCCGTCGAGGTCATCGTCGCCGCGCACAGCCAGGGCGACGAGCGCCTGGTTCAGGAGCTGGCCGACCTGGCCTATCACTGCCTGGTGCTGCTGGCCTACAAGGGCCTGACGCCGGACGCCGTGCGGCAGGAGCTGGAGCAGCGGCACAAGCCCCGGCCCACCGATTGAGGCGCGCTCCCGGCCAGCCTGCATGATGTGGAGCGAACCTGAGGCCTTACCAAGCAGGGAGAGACGGTTATTGCGCAGACACAACTGGACGCTCAGCCCCTCCGACTTCGCCTTTCTGTGGGAGGAATGCAAGCGCTGCTTCTACCTCAAGGTTGTGCGGGGCTTTTCCCGCCCTGCCGGGCCGATGCCCGGCATCTTCAGCGTCATCGACGCGCAGATGCGGGCGCACTTCATGGGGCAGGGCACGCACCTCATGACGCCGGAGCTGCCGCCCGGCGTGGTCGTTTACGGGGAAAAGTGGGTGCAGTCGGAGCCGATTGCGCTGCCCGGCCACACCCACACCTGCGCCATTCGTGGCAAGTTCGACACCGTGGTGCGCTTTGAGGATGGCAGCTACGGCGTGATCGACTTCAAGACCTCAGACATCAGGCCGAGCCATGTCCATCGCTACTCCCGGCAGTTGCGCGCCTACGCCTACGCGCTGGAGCACCCCGCGCCGGGCAAGCTGGCGCTCAGCCCCATCAGCCGCATGGGTCTGCTGGCCTACACGCCGCACACCTTCACGGCGCAGGAGGCCCGCCAGGCGATCCTGACCGGCCACCTGCGCTGGCACGAGATCAGGCGCAACGACGAGTCGTTCTTCCAGTTCCTGGACGAGGTGCTGACGGTGCTGGAGCTGCCTGCGCCGCCGGACCCCGACCCCCAATGCCTCTGGTGCAAATACCGGGAGGACAGCCGGGCCAACGGGCTGTAGCAGCGTTGCTCCAACAGCGGGGCAACCTTTGCCCGGACCGCTACTGCTCCAGAAAGGCGTCCATGGCCGCCAGCAGCGCCTCCAGGTGGGCCATCTGGGTATCACCCATGTGGGCGATGCGGAACGTCTCGCCCTTCAGCTTGCCGTAGCCGCCGCCCAGCGCCATGTTGCGCGCCTTGAGGAAGGCCTGCATGGCCGGGAAGTCGATGCCGAGCGTGTTGCGCACCGTGCTCACCGTGGGGCTGTGGTAGCCCTCCTCGCTGAACATGGCGAAGCCCCGCTCCTGGACCCAGGCGCGGGCGCGCTCGGCCATTTGCTGGTGGCGGCGGAAGCGGTTGGCGTACCCCTCGGCGCGGATCTCGTCGAGCTGCCGGTCGGCGGCGAACATCAGGCTGATGGGCGGGGTGGCCGGGGTGTTGTTCTTCTGGTGGTGCTTTTCCAGGGTCAGCATGTCGAAGTAGTAGCCCCGGTACGGGACCTGCGCCGCGCGGGCCAGGGCGCGGTCGCTGACCAGGCCGAAGGCGATGCCCGGCGGCAGGGCAAAGGCCTTCTGGGAGGAGGTCACCACCACGTCAAGCCCCCATGCCACGGCCCTGATCTCCACGCCCATCCAGCAGGAGACCGCGTCCACCAGCAGCAGGGTATCCTCGTGCTGGCGCACGACATCGGCGATCTCCGGCAGTGGCTGGAGCACGCCGGTGCTGGTCTCGTTGTAGACCAGCGCCACGGCGTCGTAGCGCTTCTGTTTCAACGCGTCGGCCACCTGCTCCGGCCTGACCGCCCGGCCCCAGGGGACCTCAATCACATCCACCTGCTTGCCGTTCTCCCGGCTCACCGCCGCCCAGCGCTCGCTGAAGGCCCCGTTGACCAGGTGCAGCACCGGCTGGTCGTCGCGGACACAGCAGCGGCTGGCGCTCTCCCAGATGCCGGACCCCGACGAGGTGTAGACGTAGACGCGGTGGGCGTCGCCCGCGCCGAAGCTCTCCTTGAGCTTGGGTTGCAGCCGGGCGTAAAGCTCGGCGAAGGCCTTGCTGCGGTGGCCGATCATCCACTGGCCCTGCGCCTCCAGGATTTCGCGGCGGACCTCCACCGGCCCAGGGATAAACAGGTATTCGTGGTCAAACTCAGGCATCAGTCCCTCCCTCAGAAGGTGGTGGGCGGCCTCACAAACGGCCCCTCTGCCATAACCCGCTGCCGGCAGCCCGGTTGCGCTGCCGGGCGCAACGAAGGGCGGGGCGGCAGGCGACGGTCCGGGCCTGCGCCGCCCCGGAGGTTGGAGAAGCCCTCATCTGCCGCTGGCTGCGTTAGGGCGAATGCGCGGCCAGGCCTTCCTTGAGCGCGTTGATCTGTGGGATGGGCGTCGGATCGACGCCGTTGGCCATGGCCAGGTAGAAGCTCATGTAATCGCCAAACTGCGTGGCATAGAGCATCTGGGCCAGGCGGCTTTCCCCCTGCGCCATGATGCGGTCCACGCCGATGCCCTCCGCCATCAGCAGCCGGAAGCTGAGGTCCTGGCGCACCCGCACGCGCGGATGATCGTAGCTGGATTGCAGGAAGATGCACAGCAGCCTCTCCAGCAGCGCTTCCGGGTGAAGTGTCCCGGCGATGCCGTTGTGGTTCTGCTCCGGCAGGGTGTCATACTCGGCCCAGGATTTGGCGTTCTCGTTCAGTTGGGCCTTCCAGCGACGGGCAACCGGGGCCATGATGCCGCCCCCGAAGAAGACGCCGATGCGCCCCATGAACTGCCCGGCGTAGCGCTTGGCGGGGTTCTGGACGGCGGGGGTCTGCGCGCCGAACTGCTCCCGTGTCCGGCGCAGCAGGGCCACTGCTTCTTCAACGTCGGCGGTGAGGTCCCCGGCCAGCCTGAGGCGCTGGGCCAGCCCGGCCAGCAGCCCAAAGCTCCAGCCGAAGGCCGCCCGTGGCTGGCTGTGGTAGGTGAAGCGCCACAGCGGAACCCCGGCCTGCCCGGCCCGCGCGGCCAGCTCCCCGCCGGTGGTGACGGCCAGCAGCGCCGTGCCGCGCTGGCAGGCCTGCTCGAAGGCGGATAGCGTCTCCTCCGTGTTGCCGCTGTGGCTGCTGGCAATGACCAGAACCTCCGGCCCACGGACGAAGCCGGGCAGGGCGTAATCACGGTTGACCAGGATGGGGATGGGGCTGCTCTCCTCCACCAGGGCGGCCAGGTAATCGCCGCCGATGGCACTGCCGCCCATGCCGGTGATCACGATCAGGCGGGCCGCCCGGAAGGAGTCCGGCAGCGGTTGGGCCTGGGCGTGCTGCCAGGCCGCCTCGAACTGGTCGGGCAGGGCGTTGATGTGGCCGAGCATGTCGTCGGGGTCAAGCTGGCGAAAGCGCTGGGGGTCGTCCAGGAACATCAGGCGCGTCTCCGGGTGTGGGTTGCCGTTACACAGGCGGCCATTGTAGCGCGGAGTGGGCCGCGCGGCGACCGCTGGCGCTCAGCGACGGGGGCCGGTGGGGGTTCAGGGCCGGGTGTAGGGGTCGAAGAGGCGCTGGTACTCTTGCAGCGCGTAGCGGTCGGTCATCCCGGAGATGTAATCGCAGACGACGCGGTGCAGGCTGCGCTCCTGAAGCTTCTGCTGGGCCTCGTCGGGGAGCTGCTCCGGCCTGCTGACGTAGGCGTTGAAGATCTCGCTGATGAAGCGCTCCGCCTTGGCCGCCATACGCATCACGCGGTAGTGGCGGTAGAGCTGCTCGTACAGCAGGTCCTTGAGGGCGCGGTTCATGCGCGCATAGTCCTCCGAATGACCGATTACGTTGTAGGGCAGCAGTTGCAGCGCTTCTAGAGATTGCGGGTTGGCCTGCGCGAGCACGCGGTGCGTGTGCTCGATCACGTCGTCGATCTCCAGCCCGATCAGGCGCCGGATCAGGCGGTAGCGCACCTGGTCGTCGAATTTTCTGCCATCCCAACCGATGCTCTCCCTGAGCATCTGCCACAGCTCCAGGTGCTCCACCTGTTCGGGCCGCAGCATGCCGGAGCGCAGGCCGTCGTCCAGGTCGTGCGCGTTGTAGGCCAGCTCGTCGGCCACGTTGGCGATCTGCGCCTCCAGGCTGCCGCGCTTTTCTGGCTCAAAGCCCTGTGCGTCGGTCATGTCGTACTCGGTCTCGTGCTTGACGATCCCCTCGCGCACTTCGTAGGTCAGGTTGAGGCCGGGCCAGTTCGGGTAGCGCTCCTCCAGCTTGGTGACGATGCGCAGCGATTGCTTGTTGTGGTCAAAGCCGCCGTGGCCGGTCATCAGCTTGTCCAGGATGATCTCCCCGGAGTGCCCGAAGGGCGGATGGCCGATGTCGTGCACCAGGCAGATGGCCTCCACCAGGTCCTCGTTGGCCCCCAGGGCGCGGGCAATGCTGCGCCCGATCTGGGCGACCTCCAGCGTGTGGGTGAGGCGGGTGCGGTAGTAGTCGCCCTCGTAGTTGATGAAGACCTGGGTCTTGTATTCCAGGCGGCGGAAGGCGGTGGTGTGGATGATGCGGTCGCGGTCGCGCTGGAAGGCGGTGCGGTAATCCTGCTCTGGCTCCGGGTATTCGCGTCCCCGGCTTTTGCAGGCCAGCGTGGCGTAGGGGGCCAGGGTTTGGATCTCGATCTCCTCCATCCGTTGGCGCGTGACCAGCATCGGTCTCCTCCTGTGCGTTATCCATCCCACTCTCCAGGATGAAGCAGGGCCTGGAAGCGGATTGTGGGAAATCTTCCGGATAACTGGCAAGCATAGTCGTTCAGATCAACATAGGGCAGCCGGAACAACTCCCGCCAGGGCCGGTGCGCTTCGTAGAGGTAAACCCGCTGCGGGCGCAGGACCTCCACCCAGCGGGGGATCGCGTCCACGTCTTCCGGTTCCACCGCAAACAGCAAGGCCTCTGCGGGCAGGGCGCGGGCGACGTGCTGGACCTCCAGCGGGTCGGTCAACCGGTGCAGCCCCTCTGCGTAGTTTAACACGGTCTGGCCGTCAGCAAAGCGGATGTGAAAGCCGAGCATCGGCGCGTTCATGGGCAGCCGCAGCCCGGCCAGGCCGATCTGGACCAGGTCCAGAGGGCGGCTGGCCAGATGGGCCAGATACTCCAGGCTGGGGCGGAGGCCCGATGGCAGCAGCGGCAGGTGTCGCCAGGAGAAGGCCGTGATGTGGACCCCGCCGATGGTCACGCGGTCGCCCTGCCCAATGCCGTGGGCCTGTTGCGGCGGGAGCAGCCCACCCTTCTGGACGTGCGCCACCACCGGCGGAGACGAGATCAGATGGATGTGGGAAAGAAATGGGCGTGCCTGGGGGGCCAGCAGGAAGCGCCGCAGGGAGCCGCAGTGTTCCGGGTGGCCGTGGGTGAGGCACAGGATGATCGTCGAGGCCTGGCCGACCCTGTCCCAGGTCACTGCCTCGCCGAACAGATCGACTCCCACCAGGGCATCGCCGTGCTGGATGGCCACGCCCGACCAGCCGAAGTAGTGGATCTTCATGGCTTTTCCTGAGGCAGGGGTACGTCCAGGGAAGCATCTGCCCGGCGGAGCAGGATCGCCGTGCGCAGGATACCCACCAGCAGGCGCGGGACGTGCCGCTTGAAGAGGTAGCGGGGGCGATACAGGCGCAGCCTGCCGACCGCGCGCAGCACGACGCGGATATAGTATTTCTGCAGCAGGCGGTACATCTGGCGCTGCGCCAGCCTGGTGGGGACGACGAAGTGCGCCAGATCGTAGACCTCCCGGTGGTGGGTCAGGATGTCGCCCTGGCGCTCGCGGTGCAGTTCCGTGCCGGGCAGGGGGGTCAGGGGGGTAAGCTCGGTCAGCACGATGCCGGGCCGCGCACGCACGTAAGCGTCGATGCGCCGGAAGTCCTCCTCTGTGTAGTCCGGCAGGACCAGAAAGCCCGCGCTCAGGCCGATGCCGCAGCCTGTCAGAATCTCAATCGCCTGTTCGTTGATGGCGGCGCTGGTGCCTTTTTCCACCGTGTCGATGCGCGCGTCGTCGATGGCCTCCAACCCGGTCATCACCACCTGCAGGCCGATGCGCGCCCACCTGCGGAACGTCTCCGGGTGCCGCACCACGGTGTCGGCGCGGGTGTAGGCGAAATAGCGCTTGCGAATGCCCCGCTCCACGATCAGGTCGTGCAGCCGCTCCATGCGCCGCACGTCTGCAAAGGAATGGTCGTCGCAGAACAGCACGAATTCCGCCTCGATGCGGCTCAGATCCTCTGCCACCAGTTCCGGCGAGCGGGGGATGAAGTGACGGTGGCTGAAGGCCTGGCAGGAGCAGAAGTTGCACGCAAAAGGGCAGCCCATGGAGGTCTGGATGGAGGCCACCGGCGACTCATGCAGGTAAAAATAGCGTGACCGGTAGTGGGCGGTCAGTGAGCGGTTGGGCAGGGGCTGGTGATCGAGGGTTTGCGGCAGGGGCCGGGGCGGCGTGAAGTGGAGCCGACCGTTGCGCGGCAGCGCCAGCCCGGCCACATCATCGAAGTCCCTCCCCTGCCGGTGTCGCGCGACGATCTCCTGGAAGGCCGGCGTCCCTTCGCCGAGCACAATGGCATCGATATACGGCGCGTTGAATTCCTGGGGGCACAGCGTCGCGTGGTGGCCCCCCAGCAGTGTGAGAATCCGAGGGTTGAAGGCTTTGGCAGTTCTGAGCACGCGGCGAGCGGTGTAGGTCTGCACGACCTGTGCGCTGGCCCCCACGATGTCCGGCTGAAAGCGCTGGAGCGCGCCGGTCAGGTCGGTATCCAGCTCCATATCCAGCACTTCGACCTGGTGCTCCGGCACCGCAGCACCGAGAACCTCCAGTGCCAGCGGTTCTACCTTGGAAAGGTACTTGAGTCCGATGGTCAACTCGCCGCTGGGCGGGCTGACGAGCAGAATCTTCATATCCCCCCCCTGATGAGAGCTATGATGATGTCTCCTGGTGAGGGGGATTATACCCCAAAGTGGGTCGAATTGGTTTATATCGGGCTGGTGAACTGGCAGCAGTGGACAAAAATACCGGGCGAGGGACCGCCCCCGCCCGGTCTAGACGCACGACTTGGATAGCTCGCCAGCGTCCCCGCTCAGTTGTAATCCACCAGCGACACGCGGCCCTCCTCGGAGCGGCGCAGCGCCATGATCTCCCGCAGCTCCATGATCTGGTCGCGCAGCATGGCTGCCTTCTCGAATTCCAGCATCCGGGCCGCCTCTTTCATCTGTTTCTCCAGGTCGCGGATCACGCGGTCCAGCTCCAGCGGCGGCAGCGCGGCCAGGGCTTCGGCGGGCGCGGGCGCGGCCTCCGGCTCGGCCACGCGGCGGCGGACGCTCTCCGTCAGGTCGCGGATCTGCTTGACGATCTGCTGCGGCTCGATGCCGTGCGCCTCGTTGTACTGCTGCTGGATGGCCCGGCGGCGGTTGGTCTCGTCGATGGCCCGCCGCATGGCTTCGGTGATGCGGTCGGCGTACATGATCACCCGCCCTTCCACGTGGCGCGCGGCGCGCCCGATGGTCTGGATCAGGGCCTGCTCTGAGCGCAGGAAGCCCTCTTTGTCGGCGTCGAGGATGGCCACCAGCGACACTTCCGGCAGGTCCAGCCCTTCGCGCAGCAGGTTGATGCCCACCACCACATCGTAGACGCCCATGCGCAGGTCGCGCAGGATGTCGATGCGCTCCAGCGTGTCGATCTCGGAGTGCAGGTAGTGCACCTTGACGCCTATCTCGGTCAGGTAGTCGGCCAGGTCCTCGGCCATGCGCTTGGTCAGCGTGGTGACCAGCGCGCGCTGCTTCTTCTGGACACGGATGTGAATCTCCTGGAGCAGGTTGTCCACCTGCCCCAGCACGGGGCGCACCTCGACCTCCGGGTCCAGGATGCCGGTGGGGCGGATGATCTGCTCTACCACGCGCTCGCTGTGCTCCAGCTCGTAGGGGCCGGGCGTGGCGGAGGTGTAGATGACCTGGTTGATGCGCTGCTCAAACTCCTCAAAGTTCAGCGGGCGGTTGTCCAGCGCGCTGGGCAGGCGGAAGCCGTATTCCACCAGCGTTTCTTTGCGGGAGCGGTCGCCGCCGTACATGCCGCGCACCTGCGGGATGGTCATGTGGCTCTCGTCCACCACCAGCAGGAAGTCGGCGGGCATGTAGTCAATCAGGGTCCAGGGCGGGCTGCCGGGCGGGCGCTGGTCCAGGTGGCGGGAGTAGTTCTCGATGCCGCTGCAATAGCCCAGCTCACGCAGCATCTCCAGGTCGTAGCGCACGCGCTGCTCCAGCCGTTGGGCCTCCAGCAGCCGTCCTTCCCGGTTCAGCGCGGAGAGCCGCTCCTTCAGCTCGCTCTCGATATCCCGGATGGCGGCTTGCAGCTTTTCCTCCTCGGTGATGAAGTGCTTGGCCGGGTAGATAGTGATCGATTCGAGGTCGGCCAGAATCTCGCCCGTCAGCGGGTGGAAGGCGCTCATCCGCTCGATCTCATCCCCCCACATGGCGATGCGGTAGGCCGTCTCGCCATAGGCGGGCATCATCTCCAGCGTGTCGCCCTTGGCCCGGAACGTGCCGGGGCGCAGCTCGAACTCGTTACGGGTGTAGTGGATGCCCACCAGATGGCGCAGGATGACGTCGCGGCGGATGGCCTGCCCGCGCTCCAGGGTGAGCACGACCTTGCCGTAGGCGTCCGGGCTGCCCAGGCCGTAGATGCAGGAGACGGAGGCCACCACCAGCACGTCACGGCGGCTCATCACGGAGGCGGTGGCGGAGAGCCGCAGGCGGTCGATGTCCTCGTTGATATCGGTCTCCTTCTCCACGTAGAGGTCCTTCTGCGGCACGTAGGCTTCTGGCTGGTAGTAATCGTAGTAGCTGACGAAGTACTCCACCGCGTTGTGCGGGAAGAAATCCTTGAACTCGCTGTAGAGCTGAGCGGCCAGCGTCTTGTTGTGGCACATCACCAGCGTGGGGCGGTTGACCTGGGCCACGACCGAGGCCACGGTGAAGGTCTTGCCGGTTCCGGTCGCGCCCAGCAGGGTCTGGTGCTTGAGGCCCTGCTCCAGACCGTCCACCAGTTGGGCGATGGCCTGCGGCTGGTCCCCGGTCGGCTGGAAGTCTGAGACGAGCTGGAAGTCGGGCATGGGCTGTCTCCGTGCGAACACCTGTGCGATCAGGAAGGGTAATTATACCCCTCGCGGTGGCGTTGTGCCAAAAAAAACGCGGCGGACGGCGGACCCCGGTCCGCCGCAGCCCAGCCTCGCCCGCCGAAGGCAGGCTAGATATACCGGCTGCCGGCCCGTCGCCCGAAGCTGGTCGAACGGTTTTGTCAGAGGTAGCGGTCTAGAAAGGCGACGATGGCGGGGAAGGCCACCTGTTTGTTCTTCAGTTTGACCAGCCCATGCCCTTCGTCCTCAAAGACCAGGAACTCCACCGGGACATCCCTGGCTCGGAGGGCTTCCACAAGCTGCTGGGCCTCGCTGAGCGGCACGCGGGGATCGTTGGCCCCGTGGATGACCAGCAGCGGGGCGCTGATCTTATCCAGGTGGTTGATGGGGGCGATGCTTTCCAGGAAGGCGCGGTCGCGCTCCAGACTGCCGTATTCCGCCTCGCGGTGAGCGCGGCGGTACGCGCTGGTGTTCTCCAGGAAGGTGGCCAGGTTGCTGATGCCCACGATGTCCACCCCCGCCGCCCACAGGTCGGGGTAGGTGGTGAGGGCGGCCAGCACCATAAAGCCGCCGTAGCTGCCGCCGTAGACGGCGATGCGCTGCCCGTCGATGCCCGGCTGCTCCCGCAGCCAGTGCGCCGCGTGGGCCAGGTCCGCCACGGAATCCATGCGCCTCTCCACGTCGTCCAGGTGGCTGTAGGCTTTGCCGTAGCCGGTGGAGCCGCGCACGTTGGGGGCCAGGACGGCATAGCCATGCTGGAGGAAGTACTGGATGGCGTAGTCGAAATAGGGCCGGTACTGGGACTCCGGGCCGCCATGCACCATTACGATGGCCGGGACCGATCCCCCGTCGTGCTCCTGCGGCGGCCTGTAGAACCAGGCCGGGATGTGGCGAACCGCGCCCTGCTCGTCGCGGTCGAAGGTCGGGTAATGGATCAGCTCCGGCGCGACGAACGATTCCTGGGGCAGCCCGCCATGCGAGGACCGCGTGACGGCCCGCACCCGCTCGTTGACCAGGTCCCAGACAAAGATGTCGGAGGTCCGCGTGGCGCTGGTGAAGGAGAAAGCCAGGCGGCTGGAATCCGGCGAGAAGCTCAGGTGCTCGTCCAGCATGGCCACCACGCCCGGCACAGCGCCCAGGCCGGGGGCGATGCGGATGGCGCGGGTGCTCAGGTCGAGCAGGTGAAGCTCGGATGTGCCGTCCACGTTGACCGTGTAGGCCAGGTAGCGGCCATCGGGGGAGGGCGTCATGGCCTGGACATCCCACTCCGGGGCGACCAGGCTGGTGACGGCCAGGCCCTCCAGCTCCAGCCGGGCGATGTACAGGAAGTCTGACCCCAGATCGGTGTTGAGGTAGAGCGAGCGGCCATCTGGGGCATAGGCCACGGCCAGGTAGCGCGCTTGCTCTGAGGTGGGGGAGAGTCGGCGTGCGGTGCCGTCATCCAGGCTGACCTCGAACAGCTCGTTGTGAAAGGAGCTGACCATGCGCGTCACCGCCACGCGCCGACCATCCGGCGAGAAGGTGGCGTTGTAGAGGAAGCCGGGCGCGTCGCCCTCCCAGATCAGGCGGGCCTCGCCCGCCAGCGGCTGCACGTAGAGGTCAAAGAGGCCGGGGTGGCGGCGGTTGGCGGCGAAGAGGAGGCGCGCGCCATCCCTGGACCATTCGCCGGGGATGTGCATGGCGTGCTCGGAGCCTGCCGTGAGGCAGGTTTCGGCGGCGCTGCCTGGGTGCAGCAGGAAGAGTTGCGCGTTCTCGTTGCCGCCAACGTCGCGCGCGTAAAGGACCCGATCATCGCCCGGCGCGGGGGAACACCAGACGCCCATCACGCGGTCGGTCTCAAAGGTGAGCTGGTCCGGCCACAGCGCCTCTTCCAGGTCCGGGGCCAGCCCCACCTGCCAGACCTGGGGCAGACCGGTGATGTTGGTGAGAAAGGCGAGCCGCTGTCCATCGCAGGTGAAGCTGGGGAAGTAGGCGGCGCGGACGTTGAGGTAGCGGGAGATGGCATACGTCGCCGGGGAAGCGTTCCCTTCGGTCATGCGTCTGTCTCCTGAGCAGGTGCGTGGCGCGCACCTGAGTTTATCCGCTCAGGCCCGCGCGGGAAAGGGCAGGTTGCAGCCGTGGACCCGGCGCAGCGCGGTCCAGGCAGGGAATGGGGCGGGGGGCCGCCCGCTTTGCAGGAGGTCCCGGCCTTAACCGCCGCACCACGTCCGCCGGACCAGATCGACGTAGTTGGCCCCCGGCGTGATCTGCCCCATCACCACCGGGTGACTGGCCCCGGTCAGGGCGGGGTGGTTGCCGGGGCGGTGGTGCCAGGTCTCGTGCGCCAGCAGGGCGAAGACCAGCGCCTCCTTGTTGTCGCTGTCCAGCCCTACATCCTCGTGGGTGAGCACCGGCGTGCCCGCCAGCCGCTCGCGCAGCATGGCCATGAGCACCGGGTTGCGCTGTCCACCGCCGCCGACGATCACCTCCCCGACCGGCGCAGGGGCGAAGCGGCGGTAGGCATCCGCAATGCTGGCCGCCGTGAGCGCGGTGAGCGTGGCCACGATGCTGGCGTCGTCCAGGCCGCGCGCCCGTCCCTCCGCCAGCAGGGCCTCGGCCATCCCCGCGCCGAAAAGCTCCCGTCCGGTGGTCTTGGGCGGCTGGCGGCGGTAGTAGGGATGGGCCAGCAGCCCCGCCAGCCAGTCCGCGTCCGCCTGCCCCTGCGCGGCCAGCGCGCCGTCGCGGTCGTAGTGCTGTGCCCCGCCGGTGATCAGCGTTATGGCGGCGTCGATCAGGGCGTTGCCGGGGCCGGTATCCAGGGCCAGCGGAGCGCTGGCCTGGTCGGAGAGCGGCGGCAGAAAGGTGACGTTGCCGATGCCGCCGATGTTCTGCACCGCCCGCCAGTGGTCGGGGTGGCGCAGCAGCAGCCAGTCCGCGTAGCTGGTGAGCGGCGCGCCCTGGCCCCCGGCGGCCACATCGCGCGGGCGGAAGTTGCTGACCGTGGTGATGCCGGTCCGCTCGGCGATGATCGAGGCCTCGGTGAGCTGTAACGTCGCGCTGACCGAGCCATCCTCCCGAACCTGATGCCATACCGTCTGCCCGTGGGAGCCGATCAGGTCCACCCCGGCGGGGGCCAGCCCGATCTCGTCCAGCAGGCGCAGGGCCGCCGCCGCGAAGTGCTCCCCCAGGTCGGCGTGAAGCTGACACAGCGCGTCCACGCTGCTGCGCTCTGGCCGACAGGCGTCCAGGATGCGGTCCTGGAAGCCCGGCGGGTAGGCGTAGGGGAGGGCGGCGACGATCCGCGCCTGGAGGTGCGGCGGCGCGCCCTCGACCTCGCACAGCGCCGCGTCGATGGCGTCCGCCGACGTGCCGGATATCAATCCGATGATGCGCATGGGCCGTTTTTCCTTATTGGGGTATTGGGGTTGCCTGGGGCCGCCCAGGTGAGGTTGTTCATGGCAGGGCCTGAGGATGGTCGGCGCGGACCAGACCGAGGTCTGCCGCGCTGGCGTTGGCCTCCACCTGCTCCGGCGACTTGCAGCCGGGGATCACGCAGGTCACGGCGGGGTGTTGCAGGCACCAGGCCAGCGCCCAGGCGGCCATGGGCATGCCCGGCGGGACCTCGGTCCGCTCGATCTCCCGCACCTGGCGCAGTTGCTCCTCGATCCGCTGCTGGTCCCGCAGGGAGCGCACGTCGTTCTCGTCGGTGAACCGCGTGCCGGGCCTGTATTTGCCGCTCAGCAGGCCGCTGGCCAGCGGCACGCGGGCCAGCACCCCCAGGTCTTGCTCCTGGCAGGCGGGCAGCACGCGCGTCTCCGGGAGGCGTTCCAGCCGGTTGTAGACAAGCTGGATCACGCCGGCCCCCACCTGGGCCGCCCGCTGCACCTGGTGCAGGTTCTCCCGCTGGCTGCTGATGGAGACCCCCAGGTGGCGTATCTTCCCGGCGCGGACCTGCTCGTTGAGCATCTCCCACAGCGCGTCCTGGTCGAAGGCTTCGTCGCTCCCGGAGTGGAACTGGTAGATGTCCACGTAGTCCGTGCCCAGCGCCCGCAGGGAGGCCTCAAGCTGCTCCCGCACCTCCTCCGGCGACCAGCACTCATCCCGCTGGAAGTTGGCCCGGAATCTGTGCCCGAACTTGGTGGCGATGATCCAGTCCGGGCGGTTGTGCCGGATCACGCCCCCGATCAATGATTCGGAGAGGTGGTCGCCGTAGCATTCCGCCGTGTCGATCAGGTTGATGCCCAGCTCTCTGGCCCGTCCCAGGATGCGGTCTACCTCCTGCGGGGTGAAGGCCCTGCCCCACTCCCCGCCGAACTGCCAGGTTCCCACGCCCACGACGGACACCCGCAGGCCCGTCCGGCCCAGCCGACGATATTTCATCAGTCTCTCCTGTTGGTTTTGGTTGCTCGCCAGCACTCCTTATTGCCAGGGCGGGCCGAAAAAGTCGTCGATGTCATGCTCGATGTAGTCGATCATATCCCAATAATCGTCCTCTCGTTCGTTGGGCCGCGCCCTGTTGTAGCTGGTGCGCGGCGACTTTTTTTGCTCGTTTCTGATGACGAAGAGAATGTAGGCGATGGCCAACAGCAGAAGCAAAACCAAAACCGTGAGCATCGCTGCTTCTCCTTAGCCTCTCCCTGCCAGCCGGTCCGCGAAGCGATCACGCCTCTATCATATCCAGGGAGGGGCTACTTCGTCATCCTGAGCGGCACAGGCAGGCTCCCGGCGGGGGCAAAGCGGCCCAGCAGCGCATCAACGGCGGCCCGCAGGGAGGGCATGCTGTCCCCGCAGGTACAGAGGACCGTCCCCGCGCCGGGCAGCAGCTCGGCGTCGTAGGGGTTTTTGAGGCACAGCAGGATCGCCCGGCGGCCCAGGGCCAGCAGCTCCCGCGCCACCGCCAGCTCGGCGTCGTTCAGGTGGGCGTTGCGCGCGGCCAGGATCAGCACGTCTGCCCCGGCGGCCAGCTCCCGCGCGCGGGCCAGGCTCCCCGGCGAGGGGGCCATCGCCTTCAGCGAGGCGGTCTCGACCTGCGGGGCCTGCCGTCTCAGGAGGGCGGCCAGGGTGGTGGACCCGCCCTGGTCCATGGCCTCCGAGTCCCGATACGAGGCGAACTCCACCAGCGCGGCGCGCGCGCCCGCTGTGGGCGGCAGAGGGAAGGCCTCCGGCTCCGCCCGCAGCAGGATCGTCCCGGCGCGGGCGGCCCGCTCCATCAACGCCAGGCGCTCCGGCTGGCGGACCTGCTCCGGCGCGGGCGGCTCTGTGATGGCGAAGCGCTCCTTGACCTGCCGGATGCGCCCCACGGCGGCGTCGATGTGGGCCAGCGGCAGCCTGCCAGAACGAGCCGCCCCCAGCAGCGCCTCATAAGCCTCGCGGTGCGGCTCCTCGGTCTCGAAGAAGGAGTGGGAGAAGAGGATGGCGTCCGCCCCCGCCAGGGCGGCCAGCACCGCCGACTCTCCGGGGCCGTAGTGGTTGCTGACGGCGCGCATCTCCATGCAATCCGTGCAGACCAGGCCCTGAAAGCCGATCTCCCGGCGCAGCAGGTCCTGGATGACGCGGGGGGAGAGCGTGGCGGGGTGGCGGGGGTCAACGGCGGTGAACTGGACGTGGCCGACCATGACCGAGGCGACGCCCGCCTGCGCCGCTGCGCGGTAGGGCGCGAAATCTCGCTCCCGCAGGCTGTCCGGCGGCTCCTCGATGATCGGCAGCGCCAGGTGGGAGTCGACCGGCGTCCTGCCGATGCCGGGGAAGTGCTTGGCCGTGGCGGCCACGCCGGCCCGCTGCAACCCGCGCACCTGGGCGGCGGCCAGCGCCGCCACCTGGTGGGGGTCTGCGCCGGGGGAGCGGGTGCCGACTGAGGGATTATTTATGTCTACCGTCAGATCCAGCACCGGGGCCAGATTCCAGTTGATGCCCAGCGCTCGCAGCTCTGCCCCCAGCGCCGCCGAGACCTCCTCCGCCAGCGTGGGGGAGCCTGCCGCGCCGAGGGCCATCGCGCCGGGGCTTTCCGTGAAGCCCTGGTCCTCCCGCAGGCGGGCCACCACGCCGCCCTCCTGGTCGATGCCGATCAGGAGGGGGCTGCTGGCGGCGCGATGGCAGGCCTCCGTCAGCGCGGCAAGCTGGGCCGGGCCGGCCACGTTGCGCCCGAACAGGATCACCCCGCCGATGCGCCCGCTTGCCAGCCACTCCAGGAGGTAGTCGGGCGGTTCCAGCCCCAGGAAGCCCACCATCACCATCTGGCCGATCTTCGCTTCGAGTGAGAGCATGGTTCACGCTTTCAACACCGTATTGCAGCAAGGAGCAGGTTTTGGAGGCCGCGCCTGCCTCATCGGCTGTCCACCCAGCGGCAGATCGCGTCGTGCACGGCGGGGCGGAGGGCCGTGATGGCCTGCGGGTCGCGGCCATAGTAGACCCGGTTGGTGAGCAGGGCCACCACCAACTCCCGCCGGGGGTCGATCCACAGCGAGGTCCCGGTGAAGCCGGTGTGCCCGAAGCTCTGCGGGCTGAAGAGCGCCCCGGCTGAGGAGTATGCCGGCGGCGGCGTTTTGAGCACCCAGCCCAGCCCGCGCCCGTCCGCCTGAGACTGGACGGCCTGCCGGGCGATCTCGGTCGGCAGCCAGTCGGCGGCCCGGCCCTGCACGGCGCGCAGCCATTGCAGCCCGAAGCGGGCCACCTCCCCGGCGGGGCCGAACAGCCCGGCGTGCCCGGCGATGCCGCCCAGCGAAGCGGCGTTCTCGTCGTGAACCTCCCCCCAGCAGCGGCGGCCCCGCCAGCGGGCGTCGAACTCGGTGGGCGGGCACAGCCCCGGCTCTGGCGGGTTGAAGGTGGTGCGCTCCAGGCCCAGCGGGTCCAGCACGCGGCGATGGATGGCCTCGGCAGGTGTGGGGACGCCCTCCAGGCGGGCCACCGCCTCCCCCAGCAGGATCAGCCCCAGGTCGCTGTAGCGCACGGTGCGGCCCGGCACATCCACGAAGGGATAGCTGGCGATCAGGCCCAGCGCCCTGGCCACCCGCTCCTGGCGCGGCACGGGGTCAGGGTGGCCGGGCGGCGGCGGTGGCGGCCCCGTGTGCAGGAAGAGGTCCCGCCAGGGGGCCAGGCCGCCGGTGTGGGTCAGCAGATGCCGGAAGGTGACGGTCGCCGGGTCCACCGGGCCTCTGGCCTGCGTGTCAGGCGGCAGCCGCTCCAGGGTGTGGGGGTCCTGCCCCCCCTCGATGGGGCGGGGGCCATGGCTGCCGAACTCTGGAATCACGCTCACGACCGGGTCATCCAGCCGGACCCGGCCCTCGGCCACCTGCATCAGGAAGGCCGTGGCCGTGAACAGCTTGGTCACGGAGGCCAGGTCGAAGCGCGTGCCGCTGTGGATCGGCTGCGGGCAGGTCTCCGGCTCCAGGCAGCCATAGGCGCGCTGCAGGACGAGCCGACCCTCCACGTAGACGGCCAGCGCCGCCGAGGGGGCAGTCTGCGTGGCGATGGCCTCTTGAATCAGGGTTTCCGCGATCATGCGGCGCTCATCGCTTCCGTTGCTTGGGGTCGAGCAGGTCGCGCAGGCCCTCCCCCAACAGGTTGAAGCCCAGCGTCAGGGTCATGATGGCCAGGCCGGGGAAGACCGACATGTAGGCCTGCTGGCGGATGTACTCGCGCGCCTCGGTCAGCATCCGCCCCCAGGTGGGCACATCCGCCGAGAGGCCGATGCCCAGGAAGCTCAGCCCGGCCTCGGTTAGCACGGCCCCCGCCGTGCCGATCATCATGACCACCAGGATCGGCCCGACCGCGTTAGGCAGGATGTGGTGGACCATGATGCGCGGCGTGCGCGCGCCGATGCACTGCGCCGCCTCGATGAACTGCTGCTCCTTGATGCTCATGAAGCTGCCGCGCACCAGGCGGGCGTAGGTGGGCCAGCCGGAGATGGCGATGGCCAGCACCAGCTTGTCCAGCCCTGTGCCCAGCACGGAGACCAGGGCGATGGTGAGCACCAGGCCGGGGACGGCCAGGAAGGTATCCGTCAGCCGCGAGATGATGATGTCCGGCCAGCCGCCGGCGTAGCCACTGATGGCCCCCAGCGTCGTGCCGAGCAGCGCGGCCAGCAGCACCGCAGCGATGCCCACCACCAGCGAGACCTGCGCCCCAAACATCATGCGAGAGAGGATGTCTCGCCCCAACTGGTCGGTGCCGAAGATGTGCTCTGCGTTGGGTGGCTGGAAGCGGTCGCGCGGGGAGAGGCGATAGGGATCGTAGGGCGCGAGCACGGGCGCGAGCACCGCCGTGCCGATGAGGGCCAGCACGATGAGGGTCCCCACCACCGCCTGCGGGTTGCGCAGGAAGCGCTCCCCAAAGGTCGGGGCGCGGGGGAAAGTGGTTTCCAGGGAAATGGGTTGGGCCAGGGATTGAGGAGTTGTGGTCATCAGTCGGTTGCCCGCAGGCGCGGGTCGATGTAGACGTACAGGATATCGACGGCGGTGTTCATCAGGACGATGGTCCCGGCCAGCATGAGCACGATGGCCTGGGTGGTGGGGAAGTCGCGGGAGCCGATGGAATCCACCAGCAGGTCGCCGATGCCCGGCAGGCCGAAGACCCGCTCAATGACCACCGAGCCGCTCACCAGGTAGCCCAACTGGACCCCGGCCACGGTGATGATCGGGATCAGGGCGTTGCGCAGGGCGTGGCCGAAGATCACGGCGCGTTCCCGCAACCCTTTTGACCGTGCCGTGCGCAGGTAGTCCTCATTGAGCACGTCCAGCATGGTCCCCCGGATGAAGCGGGTCATGAAGGCCGCGCGGGGGATGGCCAGCGTCACCACCGGCAGGATCATGTGCTCCAGCCCGCCAGCCCCCACCCCCAGCGCCGGGAGCCACTCCAGGCGCACGGCGAAGAGCAGAATCAGCATGATCCCCATCCAGAAGACGGGGACCGAAACGCCCACCATGCTCGTCACCAGCGCCCCGTAGTCCAAGGCGGTGTCGCGCCGGATGGCGATGAGCACGCCCAGGGGGACGGCGACCAGATACGACAGGAAAAAGGCCCCCAGCGTCAGGCGCAAGGTATGGGGCAGCTTCTCGGCGATGAGGGTGGCGACCGGGCGGCGCAGGGCGATGGAATTGCCGAAGTCCAGGCGGGCGACATCCCACAGGTAGGTCGCATACTGCTCCGGCAGGGGCCTATCCAGCCCGAAGGCGTGGCGCAGCGCCTCGGCCTCCACCACGGCCTCCGGGCGCGGATCGCCGGCAAACATCATATCGATGGGATCGCCGGAGACGCGCATCAAGAAGAAGACGACCGTCACCACCGCCCACATGGTAAACAACCCCTGCAACAACCGGGAGGCGATTTGTCGGCCCATGGCGTGCCCTTTTCAGGTGTGGTGTGGCACAGCAGCGCCCTCTGGCCGGGGAGCGTGGCCTGCTGCCCCCCGGCCAGCGCTGTCGAAGAGAGGGTCGGCTTACTCGACGATGTCCACCGAGCGCAGCCAGTAGAACACGTCGGTGGGGTTGGGCATCTCCTCCAGGCCCGTCAGGCGGTCGCTGCGGTAGGCGCGCAGGTAGTCCGCGCTGTAGAGGAAGACGGCAATCGCGTCGTCCACGATGATCTGCTGCACCTCGTCATAGATGGCCGCGCGCTCCTCCGGGTCTGTGACGCCTTTGCCCATCACGGTCAGCTCGTTGACCCGCTCGTTGTTGTAGTTGAAGATGCGCCCGCCCAGCCACTCGTTGTGGAAGACCCAGTAGATGTGGTCGGGGTCCACGATGTTGCCGAAGCCGTAGAGCGCCAGCTCCGATTCGCCGCTGCGCACCTCCGTGTAATAGCTGCCCGGCTCCACCTCCTGCACCTCCACCGTGATGCCGACATCGGCCAGATACTGCTGGATGAGCAGCGCCTCGTCGGTCCAGGCGGGGATCGTCTTGAGGGTGAAGGTGATGCTGCCGTCCCAACCGGCTTCTGCCAGCAACTGGCGGGCCATGTCGGGGTCGTAGTCGTAGCAGTTGACGTTCTCGTTGTAGAAGCTGGAGTTGACGCTCAGCGGGCCGCAGGTGCGCGTCACGGTGCCGGGGTACAGTTCCATCAGCTCTTCCTGGTTGATGGCATAGGCGATGGCGCGGCGCACGCGCACGTCGTCCAGGCCGGGCGTGACGGTGTTCATGGTCAGCATGTGGTAGCCCAGGCCGGGGCTGGCCAGCACGGTGATGTTCGGCTCACCCATCAGCCGCTCGACCTCCGATTCGGGGAAGTCCACGATCAGGTCGAAGTCGCCCGCCTCCAGCCCGATCAGGCGGGAGGTATCCTCCTCCACCCAGCGGTAGATGAGCCGGTCCACATTGGGCCGCCCGCCCCAGTAGTCGGGGTTGGCGTCCAGCACGATCTCCACGCCGCGCTCCCAACTGTTGAACATGAACGGCCCGGTGCCGATGTAGGGCGGCTCCGTCCAGGCCTCGCCACGATTGATCTCGTAGAGCGCCTGGGCGCGCTGCTCCTCTGCAGTGACGACGTTCCCCTCCTCATCGGTGGTTTCCTCAAATTCCATGTTGCGCACTTCGGTGTAGAACGGCTCCATGACGTGCTCGGCCATGATGCGCACGTTCAGGGCCACAGTCTGGCGCAGGAAATAGCCCACCGGTCCGTTGGTGTTGATGATGATGGTGTGGTCGTCCACGATCTCAACCGGGTTTTCGGGGTCCAGGTCGTACTGCTGCACCTGGAAGGGGATGTGGCTGAAGGTCCAGGCCACGTCCTCGGCGGTGAACGGCTCCCCGTCGTGCCAGGTCACATCCTGGCGCAGGTTGAACTGGTAGGAGTCCTCATCGAGCTGTTCCCAGGATTCGGCCAGGCCGGGGAGCAGCGAGTCGTCGCGCGTGTCGTGGTAGATCAGCGGCTCGTAAATCTGCCAGGAGACGGCGAAGGTGCTGGTGGTGTACGTGTAGTTGCGGGGGTCCAGGTTGGTTGGCTCGCCGGCCAGGCCGATGGTCACGACCTTAAGCTCCTGGCCCAGGGCCGGGCCGGTCAGCGGGAGGGCCAGGGCCAGCGCGATCACAGCAAAAAGGCTGCGGCGGATAATGTGGTGCATCTCTCTGTCTCCTTAGTCCATGTAAGTACGGGCTATTTTCGGACGGGGGCTTTTCCTCCCATTTTCCTCCTTCCTGTAAGAAGCAGAACAGGCCTGTACCTATCATATCCAAAATGAGCCGTTCAACAAGCCTGCGGCAGGCATGGCCGCCTCCGGCGGGGGCAGCCTGGCTCCAGCCCTTGCGGGGCCACCTCTTGTTGGGGACATGCAAGGGAAACCGCCGCCTTTGTTTAGGCCCTTGTTAGGTTAAGTCGCTACAAATAAGATAAGCGTGCAAGGCGATCTGTGCTCCTACCGTTATGGCTCAGGGACAGACCCCGGTTCATCCTGTCTATCATCTGGTTATGGCATGTCTTTGTTATCCATCTGCTGTAAGCGATTAGCAAAAGGGGAGTGACGATGGTCAAACCAAAGCCGCAGCCACCCGAGGAAGTGGCGGAGATGAAGGTTGCCATCCTTGCCGGTGGTGTAGGCTCGCGCCTTTCCGAGGAAACCACGGTAAAGCCGAAGCCGATGGTGGAGATCGGGGGACGCCCTATCCTCTGGCACATCATGATGCATTATTCGTATTTTGGCTTCAAGAACTTCGTGATCGCCCTGGGCTACAAGGGGGAGGTGATCAAGAAATACATGGTGGACTACTGCTCGCTGAACAGCAACCTGACCGTGAACCTGAGCACCGGCTCAGTGCAGATGAACGGCGGTTACCGGCCCGACTGGACCGTTGAGCTGATCGACACGGGCATCCCCACCATGACCGGCGGACGCATCAAGCGCCTGGCCCCCTACCTGGGCAACAAAACCTTCATGCTCACCTGGGGCGACGGCGTCTCCGACGTTAATCTGCACGATCTGCTGGCCTTTCACAGGTCCCACGGCAAGCTGTGCACGCTGACCGCCGTGCGGCCCCCGGCCCGCTTCGGCCACATGGAGTTCAACGGCGATGGCAGCCAGGTCGCCAGTTTCAGCGAGAAGCCCCAGGCCGCCGAAGGCTGGATCAACGGGGCCTTTTTCGTCTGCGAGCCGGGCGTGTTCGCTTACATCGAGGGCGACATGACGCAGTGGGAGCGCGAGCCACTGGAGGGCCTGGCCGCCGATGGGCAGTTGATGGCTTACAAGCATACCTCGTTCTGGCAGTGCATGGATACGCTGCGGGACAAAGTTCGTCTGGAAGACCTTTGGCAGACCGGCAATGCGCCGTGGAAAATTTGGGAGTGAGACCATGCGGGTACTCGTGACAGGGCACAGGGGATACATCGGCACGGTGCTGGTCCCCATGCTGCTCAAGGAAGGGCATGAGGTCGTTGGCCTGGATAGCGACCTGTTTGAGCAATGCACGTTCGGCGAGGAGCCGGTGAGCGTTCCCTCCATCCGCAAAGACGTTCGGGATGTGCAGCCCGCCGACCTGGAGGGCTTCCAGGCCATCCTGCACCTGGCGGGGCTGTCCAACGATCCGCTGGGCTACTACAACCCGGACCTGACCTACACGATCAACCATCAGGCGTCGGTGCGCCTGGCCGAGCTGGCCAGGCAGGTCGGCGTGGAGCGCTTTATCTTCTCCTCCTCGTGCAGCAATTACGGCGCGGCGGGGGATGACTTCCTGGACGAGGAAGCGCCGCTCAACCCGGTGACCCCTTACGGCGTCTCCAAGGTCTACGTGGAGCGGGACGTGAGCAAGCTGGCCAGCGACGACTTCAGCCCGACCTTCCTGCGCAACGCCACCGCCTACGGGGTTTCGCCGCGCCTGCGTTTTGACCTGGTGCTCAACAACCTCACCGCCTGGGCCTACACCACGGGGCGGGTCTTCATCAAGAGCGACGGCACTCCCTGGCGGCCCATCGTGCACATCGAGGATATCTCGCGGGCCTTCATCGCCGTGCTCCATGCCCCGCGCGAGCTGGTCCACAACGCGATCTTCAACGTCGGGCAGACCAGCGAGAACTACCAGGTGCGCGAGCTGGCCCAGATCGTGATGGAGACCGTGCCGGGGAGCGTGGTGGAATTCGCCAACGACGCCGGGCCGGATAAGCGCAACTACCGCGTGAACTGTGATCGGATTCGACGTGTACTGCCGGAGTTCCAGCCCCAGTGGACCGCCCGGCGCGGCGCGCAGGAACTCTACGACGCCTTCCAGAAGTATGGGCTGGTGCTGGATGATTTTGAGGGTCCCCGTTACAAGCGCATCTCCCACGTCCAACACCTGATCGGCGCTGGCCTGCTGGCCGAGGACCTGCGCTGGAAGACGACGGAGCCTTCTGTGTTGACGGCTAAGTAGCCTGATAGGAGTTGCCAGGAATGAGCATCACGGATGCGACCTGTCGTTCTTGTGGCCATGGCGGCCTGGAGCTGGTGCTATCCCTGGGGCAAACCCCCCTGGCCGACGCCCTGCTGACCGAGAGCCAGTTGAACGAGCCGGAGATCACCGCGCCGTTGGACCTGGCCTTTTGCCCCAACTGTTCGCTGGCGCAAATAACGGAGAGCGTGCCGCCGGAGATTCTCTTCTGCCGGGACTATCCGTACTACTCCTCCGTTTCCAAAGCCCTGCTGGAGCACTTCGCGGCGAGCGCCAGGGCCTTGATCAAGGAGCGCCATCTGGACTCCAGGCAGAGCATGGTGGTGGAAGCGGCCAGCAATGACGGCTATATGCTGCGCAACTTTGTGGAGCGGGGCATCCCCGTGTTGGGCATCGACCCGGCCCAGGGGCCAGCCCTGGCCGCCCAGCAGGCCGGTATCCCCACGCTGTGCACCTTCTTCACCAAGGACCTGGCCCGACGCCTGCGCGACGAAAAGGGCATCGCGGCGGATGTTTTTCTGGCCAACAATGTGCTGGCGCACGTGCCCGACCTCAACGGCTTCGTAGAGGGCATCGGCATCATGCTCAAGGACGACGGCGTGGCCGTGATCGAGGCCCCCTACGTGGTGGACCTGGTGGATCACTGCGAGTTCGACACGATCTATCATCAGCATCTCTGCTACTTCTCAGTCACGGCCCTGGACGCGCTGTTCCGCAGGCACAACCTGTACCTCAACGACGTGCAGCGCGTCCCCATTCATGGGGGGTCGCTGCGCCTCTTTGTGGAGCACCACGAGCACGTTGGCGAGCGGGTGCAGAAGCTGCTGGAGGAGGAAAAGGCGCGCCGGGTTGACCGGATCGACTACTACCACGACTTTGCCGACCGCGTGCGCGAGATCAAGCGCTCCTTGCTGGAGATTCTGCACGATGTCAAGCGGCAGGGGAAGCGCATCGCCGCCTATGGCGCGGCGGCCAAGGCCACCACGTTGTTGAGCTACGTGGGGATCAACGGTCACCTGGTGGACTACGTGGTGGACCTGAACAAGCACAAGCATGGGCGCTACATGGGCGGCAACCACCTGCCCATTTACCCGACGACCAGGCTGCTGGAGGATATGCCGGATTACGTGCTGTTGTTGGCCTGGAACTTTGCGGACGAGATTCTGCGGCAGCAGGAGGAGTACCGTCAGCGTGGCGGCAAGTTCATCATCCCCATCCCCACGCCGCGCGTCGTCTGACCTGCCCCACCCCGCTGCGATTTCGCCCGTGGCTGTCAAAGGCTGGTCGCAAGGGGCCTGGAGGCCCCTTGTTTGCGCCTGGGGGGCGCTGCATTAATGAATCTGCATAGGACGCATAGGACGATGAGGTATTACCGGTGACAGAAAAGCCCCTTTGCCCCAACTGTGAAGCGGGGGAAATGTACGTTTTCTATGAGATGCGGCGGGTTCCAGTGCACAGCGTCCTGCTGCTGAACACGCGGGAAGAAGCGCTGAGCTACCCGACCGGCGACATCGCGCTCGGCTTTTGCCCGGCGTGCGGTTTCGTCTCCAACGTGGCCTTCGACCCCGCCCTGCACGAGTATTCCGCCCGCTATGAGGCGACCCAGGGCTATTCCCCCACCTTCAACACCTTCGCCAGGCGGCTGGCGGGGGACCTGGTGGCCCGCCACGACCTGCATGGCAGGGACATCATCGAGATCGGCTGCGGCCAGGGCGAGTTTTTGGCCCTGCTGTGCGAGCTGGGCGGCAACCGGGGCATCGGCTTTGACCCCGCCTACCGGGGCGCGCCCACGGCGCAGGTGGCCAATAACGGCCAGCTCACCTTTATCGCCGATTTCTACGGCGAGCGGTACACCCGCTATCGCAGCGACTTCGTCTGCTGCCGCATGACGCTGGAGCACATCCAGCCGACGGCAGCCTTTGTGCGCACGGTGCGCCGCGCCATCGGGGACTCCGACGCGGTGGTCTTCTTCCAGGTCCCCAACGCGGCCTATGTGCTGGGGGAGCTGGCTTTTTGGGACGTGTACTACGAGCACTGCTCCTACTTCAGCCCCGGCGCGCTGGCCCGCCTGTTCCGCCGCTGCGGGTTTGACGTGCACCGGCTGTGGACGGATTACGACGACCAGTACCTGATGATCGAGGCCCGGCCCGGCAATGGCCGGGCCACGGCTCCGCTGCCGGAGGAAGATGACCTGGCGGCGCTGGCGCAGAGCGTTGCCCGCTTTTCCCAGCAGGTGCCACGCCGCCTGGCGGCCTGGCGGCAGCGCCTGGACGGCATCCGCCGGGCAGGGCAGCGGGCCGTGATCTGGGGCGGCGGCTCCAAGGGCGTGGCCTTTCTGACCGCGCTGAACGTTCGGGACGAGATCGAGTACGTGGTGGACATCAACCCCAACAAACACGGGACCTTCATGGCTGGCACTGGCCAGGAGATCGTGCCGCCGGAGTTCCTGAAGCGCTACCAGCCCGACGTGGTGATCGTGATGAACCCCGTGTATTGCGGGGAGATTCAGCAGGATCTCGACCGCATGGGCGTGCAGGCCGCGTTGCTGGCGATGGAATGAGATGCGCCGCCCAGGATATTGCCAACAGATGGCGAGGTGACCATGCAGGACATGCACTGTCGTGTGTGCGGGGGGGGCGGGCTGGAGGTGTTCTTTGAGCTGCCCCAGGTTCCCACCCACTGTAATGTGCTGTGGCCGACGCGGGAGGAGGCCTTGCAGGCCCCCAGGGGGGATATCCGGCTGGCTTTCTGCCCGGCCTGCGGGCACGTCTACAACGTGGCCTTCGACCCCGCGCTGATGAGCTACTCACAGGCCTACGAGAACTCCCTGCACTTCTCGCCGCGCTTCCAGCGCTACGCGGAGGGGCTGGCGGCACGCCTGGTGGAGCGCTACGACCTGCGCGGGAAGGACATCGTGGAGATCGGCTCCGGCAAGGGCGATTTTCTGCGGATGCTGTGCGAGCAGGGCGGGAATCGCGGCGTGGGCTTCGACCCCAGCCACGATCCGGACCTGCTGCAGGACGCGCCGCCGGAGGGGCTGCGCTTTGTGCAGGACTTCTATTCCGCCCGCTATGCGGATTACCAGGCCGACCTGATCTGCTCCCGCCACGTGCTGGAGCACATCGAGCAGCCGCGCGCGTTTATCCAGGACGTGCGGCGCGCCGTTGGCGACCGCCCGCACACGGCGGTCTATTTCGAAGTCCCCAACGTGCTGTACACGCTGCGCGACATGGGCATCTGGGACGTGATCTACGAGCATTGCTCGTATTTCAGCGCCAGCTCGCTGGGCAGGCTCTTCACCGCCTGCGGGTTCGACGTGCTGTGCCTGGAGGAGGCTTATGGCGGGCAGTTCCTGGGCATCGAGGCCGTTCCGGCCCAGGCGGAGGCGGGCACGCAGCAGGCCCCTGGCAACGACCTGCGCGAGATGGCCCGCGATGTGGCTGCCTTTGCCAAGAACTATCGCGGCAAGGTGTCGCTGTGGCGGCGGAGGCTGTCCCAGATCGGGGGGGCGGGCAGGCGGGCGGTGATCTGGGGGGCCGGGTCCAAGGGGGTGACCTTCCTCAACACCCTGCAGGCGGGGGACACGGTCACGCATGTGGTGGATATCAACCCGCGCAAGCAGGGCCGCTATGTGGCCGGGACGGGCCAGCGCATCGTGCCGCCGGAGTTCCTGCGCAGCGAGCGGCCCGATGTCGTGCTGGTGATGAACCCCCTCTACCTGGATGAAATCCGCCAGACGCTGGCCGCGCTGGGCCTGACGCCGGAGGTGATGTGCGTGTAGCCGTGTTCGGTGGCAGCCTGGGTAGCGGCTTGAGCAATGGATACGGGGCACCGTGCGGTGCCCCGTTCTCGATCTTTTAGGGGTGGGCGGCCCCCCGCTACTGCTTGTTGAGCAGGTAGCCCACGCCCGGCTCGGTGAGGATGTATTCCGGGTTGGCCGGGTCTTTCTCCAGCTTCCCGCGCAGGCGGCTGATGTTCACCCACAGGTATTGGGTGTGGTCCTCGCAACTGGGTCCCCACACTTCCGTCAGCAGTTGCTTGTGGGTGAGCACCCGCCCGGCGTTGATGGCCATGTAGTGCAGCAGCTTGTATTCGGTGGGGGTCAGCTTGACCGGCTTGCCGTGGGCCACAACCTGCCGCTGCGGGAAGTCGATCACCAGTTCGCCGTTCCTGAAGACGGGGTCGCTGGGTGTGGGCGAGGAGACCCAGGAGCGGCGCAGCAGGCTCCGCATGCGGGCCAGCAGCTCTTTGTGGCTCAGCGGTTTGATCAGGTAGTCGTCTGCCCCCACGCTGAGGCCCCGCACGATCTCATCTTCCACGGTCTTGCCGGTGATCATGATGATGGGGACCACGGCGTTGAACTCGCGGACGCGGGCGCAGACCTCGAAGCCGTCGATATCTGGCAGGCGCACGTCCAGCAGGATGATGTCCGGCTGTTCCGCATTGGCCAGCTCAATGGCCGTCTGGCCGCGCATGGCGCTGATGACGGTGTACCCCTCGTTCTCCAGGTTGATCTTGAGCAGGCGCACCAGGTAGGGGTCGTCCTCCACCACCAGCGCCTTCAGGCTCTGGCGCGGGCCGCGCGCGTCGGGTTCAAAGCGGGGCTGCATGCGAAACTGGACGGGCTTCTCGGCGGACCTGACCAGGGTGGCCGCCGGGGCCTGCGCCTCGATGGGCAGGGTGAAGGAGATGGTGGTCTCCCGTCCCGTGGCGCTCTCCGCCCAAATGCGCCCCCCGTGCGCCGTGACCATCCCCCGCGCCACGTAGAGGCCCAGGCCAGGCCCTTTGAGCAGGTCGGAGCTGGCCTGGTCGTCCTCGTAGAGCCGGTCGGAGAGGTGGGTGAGGTGCTCGTCCGGGATGCGGTCCTGGGCCGTCACGCTGAAGAGGATGTGCTCCTCCTGCTGGCGAACCGAGAGCGGAATCTTCTTGTCGCTGGGGGAGTACTGCGCGGCGACGGTCAGCAGGTTCTGCAAAGCCTGCTCCACGCGGCGGGCATCGATCTCGGCCGGGGGGAGCTTGTCGCTGATGTTCAGGGTGAAGCGTTTGCTGTCTTTGCGCACGAAGGGGTTTTGCAGCACCCGCTGGACCAGCGGCATGATCTCGGTGGGGCGCTGCTCCAGCTTCACCGCGCCCATCTCCAGGCGAGTCATCTCCTGGGCGTTTTCCAGCATGCGGCTCAGCCTGTCCACGTTCTCATCGATATTGCCCAGGAACTCTTCGCGCTCTGCCTCGCCCCAGTAGCGGTGGCTGGTGAGCAGGGTGGTGATGAGGCCCTTCATGGTGGCCAGCGAGGTGCGCATCTCGTGGGTGAGGTTGGAAAGATGCTCCGTGCGCTTGGTGATCTCATCCCATTCGGCGGTCACGTCGCGGACGATGCCGCCCCAGCCGATGGCGTGCATCCCTTCGTCCAGGATGGGGAACAGCCCGATTTGCAGGTGGTAGACCAGCGGGTAGTTGGTGACCAGGTGGACGGTGGGCTGCTGGTTGAGGTTATCCAGCGCCGCCGCGAGCTGGTGGGCGGTCTCCTGGCTGCGCTCGCTGAGCGCGGCGATCTCCTCAAACAGCCTGGTGTAGGGCACGTCGCGCATGTCACTGTACTTGACCCCGATCAGCTCCTCCAGGCGCGGGTTGCAGTAGGTCACATGCCCTTCAGGGTCCACCAGGAACAGCCCTTCGCCGGTATTGGCGATCACGGCTTCCAGGTAGCTTCGCTTGTCCTGGACCTGCTTGAGCAGCCAGGCGTTTTCGATGGCGGCGGCGGCCTGGGCGGCCAGCCCGGCGATCAGGTTGAAGTCATAGCGGGTGAAGCGATGGGCAGAGGCGTAGCCCAGGATCAGCACGCCCCATGTCTGGTCTTCGATGCGGATGGGGGCCAGCATGGCCACTTCGATGCTGAGGGCGTGCATCAGCGGTTCCAGCTCTGGCGGGGCATAGTGGGCGTAGGAGATCTGCAACTGCTCCTGGTTGTGCAGGGCCTGGAGCAGCCGCTCCTGCCACGCTGGCCCCAGCTCCTGCAGGGCAGCGTTTATCGTGTCGTTGGAGGTGAAGATGCGCTGCTGACGGCTTTCGTCGATGAAGGCGTTGAAGGTCAGCAGCGCGCCGTATTCCGCCCCCGTCAGGTCCAGGGCCAGGCCCAGGATGGCGTAGATGATGTCCTCCTGGCTGCGGATTCCGCTCAGGATGCGGGCCACCCGCAGCAGGACGGCGGACCCCCAGGTCTCCACCCGCTGCTTGGCGATCAGGCGGGCGTTGACGATGGCCACGGCCACGTGCTCCGCCAGCATCTCCATGAGCCGCAGGTAGGCAGGGTCGAAGGCGTTGACCTCTTCGGAGAAGGCGAGCAGCACGCCGATGATCTGCTCGTTGTGCTTGACCGGGACGGCCATCCCGGCGCGGGCCTTGGCGAGCGACTCGATGGGCAGGTGATCGGCCTGCTCGTGCACATCGGCGACGATCTCGCCTATGCCCTGCGTCACAACGCGGGCGGCCATGGACTGGCCGCCGACCGGGGTGCGGACGACATCATGCCGGCCATTCTCGCCGACGCCGATGCGCAGGACGACCTCGCCCCCCTCGATCAGGCCGACTGCCGTGCCATAGGCGTTGAAGACCTCGCGTGTGTAGCGCGTGACCTCCCACAAGAGCGTATCTAAGTCCAGGATAGAAGTAATATAACGGCCAACTTCGTTGACCATGTCGAACAAGAACTGCTGGCGTTTCTGCCGCAGCAGGTGGGGCAGGTGTTCCTGTTGCTGAACGTGGTTTTGGTTCCACGGGGTTCGGCCATGCAGCGTTTCAAAATTGTCCGGGTTGCCCTGCTGTGGTTCCACAGCTTTTGACTGGCGCTTTGCTTCTGCCATAGTGCACTCCCCTTTGCTGCCAGCGCGTTCCGATAATCCGAAGTCCGGGACGGGGTGAGACCGGTCGCTATCCCTAAGTGTACTACTGAATGGGTGAATAGCGGTGTATCGCTCGAATTGACTTCTTGCGGGCCAAACGGCCTTTTAAGGTCTGCGCGGATTGCCAGCCTGCCGGAGCCAGCGTGCCTGTAAGGTCAGGGAAAGGATTTGCTCCCTGTTCGTCGGTTTCCCTCCGGCCTTGCCTTGCATGTAGCAAGGCCCCAACGGGAGGTCGGAGCGCTTTCTATCTCTTTTATAACAGAGAATATGGGAAAAAGAAAGCAACCCCCTTGCAGAAATGACAGGAAATTGTTAGGAATATCCTGGTCTGGGGCCACCCGGCGGCGCGGCCTGCCGTGTTTTTTTGACTTTTGCCCCCGGTTTGGGTTTACTGAAAGCCACGCCGCACTGGCAGGAGACGCTGAGGCTATGAGGAGCAGGCCGGTAAACGAGGCATACCGCACAGGAGGCCGGGAATGAAGCGCGCGCATTCGCCTGTCTGGCGGCTGGTGGGGTTGCTGGCCCTGCTGGGCGCGGCGGCCTGCACGGGTGCTCCCTCCAGGGCGACGCCGACGCCGCCACCCGCGCCGGGTACGCCCGTGAGCGGCGGCGTGGTGCTGACCCCTGGCGCGCAGGTGTCAGCCTCCATCCGGCGGGGCCAGGTGCATCGCTTTACGTTTCAGGGCGAGGCCGGGCTGGCGGTGACGATCGACATGGAAGCGGGGCCGGGTAGCGACCTGGACAGCTACCTGGAGCTGCTGGCCCCTGACGGCTCGACGCTGGCGACCAATGATGATGGCGGCGGGGACGCCAGCAATCGCCTGGACAGCCGGATCAGCAATTTCGTGCTGCCTGCCAGCGGCGAGTACACCATTGTCGCCCGCGCCTACCGCAACCGGACGGCGGGCAGCTATTCCCTGCAGGTGGCCCTGGGCACGCCAGCGCCCGCCACGCCCACCCCACCCCCCGCGCCGACCTCTGCGCCGGGTGGCGGCCCCATCGCCGTGGGGGAGGCCCTCTCCGGCACGATTGACGAGCCGGGCCAGGTTGACGTGTGGACTTTTGAGGCAGAGGCCGGGGACATTGTAACCATCGATTTGCGCGTGGTATCCGGCCTCTTGGACCCCTACCTGGCCCTGGTGGGGCCGGACGGGGGGACGCTGGTCGTCGACGATGACTCCGGTGGGGGCCTCAACGCGCGCATCGCCAACTTCATCCTGCCGCAGAGCGGGGAGTACGCCATCCACGTCAGCGGCCTGGCTGATATGCTGGGCGAGTACGATCTGGCGCTCTCCGCCGGGCAGCCGCCCTCCCCAACGCCCGCTCCCCCCACGGCGGGGCCTTCGCCAACGCCGTTTGAGCGGACCATTGAGCTGGGGCAGACCCTGGAGAGCACAATACCCCCGCAGAGCGGCGGCGACCACTACCGCTTCCGGGTGGAGGAGCCGGTCGTCGTGGATGTGTTGGTGCAGGCGGCGGGGGCGGACGACAACCTGTTCCTGAATCTGTTCGGCCCGGAGGGGCTTTCGCGCAGTCTGATCGACTACAGCAGCACTTCGTCCCTGATCTTTCTGCCGAACGTGGTCCTGCGCCAGCGGGGCGACTACAGCTTCCGCGTGCTGAACTTTGACGATCACCCGATAACCTACACCTTCACGCTGGAGCCGAGCCGGACCCTGAATGGTGCGGGCGGGGAGATCGCCTATAATCAGGGCGTAAGCGGCGAATTACTGTTCTCCGGCCAGGAGGACCTGTGGACGTTTGAAGGGCGTGCGGGCGATGTGGTGACCCTCATCATGCATGGCATCAACATGCGCAGCACGTTGACACTGCTTCACCCCGACGGCAGTGAGCTGATCCAGGTAGGCGAGCGCGGCAATGCCTCTAATGTGCGGATCGATTCCTACACGCTCCCTGACGACGGGGTCTATACGATTGTGGCTGGCAGCTCCCGGGGCGGCGGCTCTGGCCCCTACCGGTTGCAGCTCTTCCTGGAGAGGGCGCGCACCGAATAGGGACACCAGCCGGATCACAAAAGGATAGGGCAATGAGCAGACGATATTTTCGCTGGATGGCAGTGGTGGCTGTGCTGGCGCTGGTCGTCGGCACGCTGCTGGCGGCCTGGCCCACTGAGGCGCAGGGCGGCGGCCAGTTGGTTTTCGACACCCCGCTTCAGGGGACGCTGGGGACCGGGGAATCGCATACCTACACCTTTGTGAGCAGGGGACGCGAAGCCCTGCAGGTCACCATGACCGCCGGCGCGCCGACGCTGGATCCGATCCTGGAGCTGTACGACCCCCAGGGGACTCTGATCGCCTTCAGTGACGATGTGCGCCCAGGCCAGCCGGACGCGGCGCTGAGCGGCGTGCTCCTGAACCAGGCCGGGGTCTATACGCTGATCGCGCGGTCCTACGCCAACAGCGGCAGCGGCCCCTATACCCTGCTGGCCTCCCGCGAGGCTATTGAAGTCCTGGGCGGCGGTGAGGCGCTGCGCCTGGGCCAGACCGTGCTGGGCGAGATCACCGTGCCCGGCCAGGTGGACCGCTGGACGTTTGAAGGGCAGGCCGGGCAGGTGGTGACCCTGGCCCTGAGCCACACGGCAGGGTCGGGGCTGGACCCCTTCCTGGAACTGCTCGGCCCTGGCGGCGCGACGCTGGCCGCCAGCGATGACGACGGCGGCGGGCTGAACAGCCTGATCCTCGGCTTTGCCCTGCCTGTCGACGGCTCCTACACCGCGTTGGTGCGCTCCTGGGGGAACCAGAGCACCGGGGCGTACATCCTGACGCTGAGCGAGGGGCCGACGCAGATGGCCGGTCCGGGGGCTGTGGTCACGGCGACCGTGGTCCCGCCGACGACCCCCACCCCTCCGACGCTCTTTGTCACGCCCACCCCCACGCCTATGATGCCCTTTGCCACCCCCCCGGCCCTGACCCTCGTCCCCGCCACGCAGGACGTGATGGGCAGCCTGGAGGTCGGGCAGGCGGTCACTGGCAGGCTGATCCCCGGAGCCGAGGTTTCCTGGACCTTCCAGGGCCGGGCCGGGCAGGTGATCAGCATGGCCGTCTACTCCCGTGACTTCGACCCCGTGCTGCATCTGCTTGGCCCGTCGGGGGTCGAGCTGGAGTACGACGACGACGGCGGGCCGGGCCTCAACAGCCAGCTTCGCGGCTGGCAGGTTCCGGAGACCGGCACATACACCCTGCGCGTGGGCAGCTTCGGCGGCAGCTCCGGCGGCTTCTACACGTTGATGTTGCAGTCCGGCGACCAGTTCGTCGTGCCGGAAGGCTGGATGCAGGGCACTTTGCTGCTGGGCCGCCCGGTGCAGGGCAGCTTGACCAGCGACGTGCTGACCCACGTGTGGACGTTTGAGGTGAGCGCGGGGCAGTACCTCTCGCTGGAGTACAGCGGCGACCTGTACACCGAGGTGCTGACGGGCGAGGGCGATTACGGCCCCTACTTTGAGCCGGGCCTGCCCGTGCGGTTTGAGCAGGGTGGGCAGTACTACCTGGTGGTCAACGGCTACCAGGCGGGGCCGTACACGCTGACCCTGAGCGTGGCGGAGCCGCCCTCGATCAACACGGGCAACATCGAGCTGAGCCAGACGGTCACGGCCACGCTGGCCCCCGGCGCGGAGGACGAATGGACTTTTGTGGGGGAGAGCGGGCAGGTGGTGAGCGTGGCGGTCTACGCCGAGGGGGGCGCGTTCGATACCGTCCTGCGGGTGATGGGTCCTGACGGCAGCGAGATCGCTTATGACGACGACGGCGGGCCGGGCCTCAACAGCCAGCTTCGCGGCTGGCAGGTTCCGGAGACCGGCCCCTACGTCCTGCGCGTGGGCAGCTTTGGCGGGCGCAGCGGCGGCCCTTACACGCTGACCGTGCAGCCCGGCGACCAGTTCATCCTGCCGGAGGGCTGGCTGCAAGGGCCGCTGCCCTTTGGCCGCCCGGTGCAGGGCAGCTTGACTGAAGACGTGCTGACCCACGTGTGGACGTTTGAGGTGAGCGCGGGGCAGTACCTCTCGCTGGAGTACAGCGGCGACCTGTACACCGAGGTGCTGACGGGCGAGGGCGATTACGGCCCCTACTTTGAGCCGGGCCTGCCCGTGCGGTTTGAGCAGGGTGGGCAGTACTACCTGGTGGTCAACGGCTACCAGGCGGGGCCGTACACGCTGACCCTGAGCGCGGCAGAGCCTCCCCAGGTCAACATCGGCACGATAGCCATTGGCGATACGGTCACGGCGACGCTGGCCCCCGGCGCGACCGACGAATGGACCTTCAGCGGGCAGGCCGGGCAGACGGTCAGCGTGGCGATGACGGCCCAGGACGACAGCTTCGACACGGTGCTGCGGCTGGTGGACGAACAGGGGGACGAGATCGCCTACAACGACGACAGCGGGGGCAGCCTCAACAGCCGCATCGAGGCGGTGACGCTGCCTGCCGACGGGGAGTACACCATCCTGGCGGGCAGCTTTGGCGGGCGCTCCGGCGGGCCGTATACCCTGGCCCTGAGCGAAGGCCTGCTTCCTCTGCCCACGGCGACCCCGCTTGGGCCGCCTACCGAAGCGCCGCAGAGCGCGCTGCCGCCGGTCAACGCGGAGGATTCGCTGGCCATCGGAGAGACGGCGGAGGGCAACAAGCCTGAGCAGACGATGGACCTGTGGACCTTCGAGGCGGAGGCGGGAGACAGCGTGCGCATTGCCCTCAACGCGGTCGATGACGCCTGGGACCCCTACCTGGAGCTAATCGCGCCGGACGGGACGGTGCTGGCCCAGGACGACGACGGCGGGCCGGGCTTCAACAGCCTGCTCGGCCCGCTCGCCCTGCCGCAGGCCGGGGTCTATACGATCCGCGTGCGGGCCTTCCTGGATGCCAGTGGCGGGGACTACGTGCTGACGCTGGAGGCCTCTGCGCCGCCGGAGGATAGCGCAGGGGTCATTGAGCCGGGGGACACGGTCACGGCGACGCTGGCCCCCGGCGCGGAGGATGGCTGGACGTTTGCCGGGCAGGCCGGGCAGGTCGTCACGATCTGGATCGTGGCGGAGGATAACAGCTTTGATCCCGTGCTGACCTTGCTGGACAGCGCCGGGAGCGAGGTCGCCTTTGACGACGACAGCGGGCCGGGCCTCAACAGCCGCATCGAGGGGGTGACGCTGCCCACCACCGACATCTATACCATCCGGGTGCGCAGCTTTAGCGGCTCCGGCAGTGGCCCCTACGCGCTGACGCTGGTGGAAGGCGTGCCCGCCGAAAGCGACACCGCCTAGCCGCGTCAGGGGCGCGCCTGCACGATGAAGGGCACGGACCACACGGTGGGGTCCAGGGTGGCCGTCGGGTCCAGCGTCCACGGCGTGCGGGTGGGGGGCGGCGTGCCTGTGTGCGTGGCGGTCGGCGTGAAAGATGGTGTGGGGGTGCGGGTCAGCGTGGGCGAAGGGGTGGCGCTCAGCGTGGGGGCATAAGTCTGCGCGAAGGCCTCCAGCGGCAGCAACAGGGCGTCTCCGTTGGGCGCTCGCTCCGCCACCCAGCCGACGCGCTCCTGGCGGACCGGCCCGGCGCTGCTCCAGGCATCCTCGCGCACGTATTGCACCTGCCACCACAGCAACCCCTGGCGGCACACCGGCCAGCCGAGCACATGGTGGACGCCACCCTGGGGCAGCCGGTCGATGGGGTCCCCGGCGGGGGCGTCCCGCACCTGGACCCCCGCCGCCGGGACCACGATCACGGTCATATTCCGCTCAAGCTGGCTGGGGGGGCAGGCCGGGTCGCTTTGTGCCTCCACCAGGCTGAGGCCCGCGATGACGGCCAGCAGCCAGCCCACCGCCAGCCCGATTGCCACGCGCCGCGCTCTCATGGCACTCCTTCCTGAGCTTTGCTTGACGCGGCGCATTGTACCTATGCTCTAGCAACTTTCCAACAATTTAAAAATGAGCAATTGTGGTATGATGTCAGCAGTACGGGTGTGAGCAGAAGGGGTGTAATGAGCGGGATGGTCGCGCTGAGACGGCATCTGGTGCTGGTGGTTCTGATCCTGCTGCTGGCCGCCTGTGAGTTCTCCATCCGGCGGGAAGTGCCGCCGGTGGCCGCGCTGCCCACGTCCTCGCCGACCGTGCCGCCTGTGGCGGCCCCGCCGACTCCCACGCCGACCGCCAGTTTTACGCCGACCTTCACGCACACACCCAGCCCAACCTGGACACCTATCGTCATCGTGGCCACCTATACGCCATCCCTGACCTATACCCCCAGTTTGACCTACACCCCCAGCCTCACCTATACGCCCAGCCTGACCTTCACGCCCTCCGATACCCCAACCCGAACGCCCCCGCCGAGCTACACGCCGACGGAGGACCAGCCCGCGCCGGTCGTGGCGGCGGTAGCGCCCAGCGCCGGGCAACTGGTCACCCCGGTGGACCCGCGCTGCGTGCCCACCACGACGCGCATCACGGCCAACGTGGAGTCCAGCGTCGGGCTGTACACCATCCGCCTCAACTACATTTTCGGAACCGGCCAGGGACAGTCCGTGGAGATGCGCAACGACGGCGAGGGCCTGTACAGCGCGGAAGTGGGGCCGTTTGGCCAGCCGGGGGTCCTGGCCTACTGGGTCTCGCTGGCCGATAACTGGGGCAAGTGGACCAACACGGACCCCCAGGAGCTATCCGTTGTGGCCTGCGACGTGGCCGCGCTGGACGCCACGGCTGCCGCGGCGGCCACCAACGCCCTGACGGCAACCGCCATTGCCCAGTTCGGCAACCTGGCCCGCGTGCAGGCCGTCAACCTGGACCTAGTCACGGCCTTCAACACGCCGATTGACATCACGCTGAGCGCGGTGGGCGGCGTGCCGCCCTACTCATTCCTGCTCAATACGTATCCGGCCAACGGGAGCCTGAGCGGCCTGCCGCCCAGCGTGCGCTACATCCCCAACACCGGCTTCGTGGGGGACGATACCTTCACCTATGCCGTGACCGACGCCAACGGCTTCTCCGACATCGGCGTGGTGCAGGTTGCCGTCAGCACCTCCACGCTCGACGCGCAAGACCAGACGCTGCGCGTGGACATCGACTCCGTAGACAACCCCATCACGCTCACCATCGCAGGCGGGACCCCGCCCTATACCCTGGTCCAGATCACCTCCCTGCCGGACGATGGCACGCTCAAGCAGGCCGATGGCACGCCGATTCTGGGGGCAGACCTGCCCTTCACGTTGCCCGCGCCTTACGAGCTGCTCTATGACACGCCGGGCGGCGGCGTTGTCGGCAGCTTCAACTTCGACTGGCAGGCCACCGACAGCGCCCCGGCCACAGATGGCGGGACGGTCACCCTCAACGTCATGGACCCGCTAGAGGCGCAGAGCCAGACGCTCAGCGTGCCCGTGGACTCCAGCAATAACCCGATCACGCTGGTTCCCAGCGGGGGCATCCCCCCCTATACGGTGGAGGTCACCTCCCTGCCCACATCGGGCCAGTTGATGCTGAGCGACTTCACCGTGCTGCAAAGCGCGGACCTGCCCGTCACGCTGACCGCGCCCTACGACCTGCTCTACACACCGGCGACGGGCTTCACCGGCGCGGTCAGCTTCAACTGGCGGGTGACGGATAGCATCGCCGGCGTGGACGAGGGCATCATCACCATCAACGTGCCCTGACGCCCGCCGGTGGGCAGCAGCGCACCCGTAACCGGGGCGCGTGCCTGCTCATGGGCAGGGCTTAGCCCCTGTCGAAACGGATTCTAACCGGGCGGGTATCTTGCGCAATTGCTCACTTCGACGCATAATAATGAGTAAGTCAGGTAATTTAGTGTGGTTCATGCCACAGTGCAAGCGACCTTGTGACTTGGCAGGGCAATTGCGTTCGCCGTAAGGTGGATGATGTCAGACAACGGGCCGGGGTCGGCCCAGGACAGCCTGAAAGCAGTACGGCATGCGAGCCGTTAGGTAAAAACGTGGGTTTTGGGGAGGAAGGAACCCGTTATCAAAACGGGATAGCACGCTTGGCTGTTTCCTGGTGTACGATTAGGGGAGTGTGTTTCTTAAGCAACACATGATGGCATGAGCAAAGCGGGTACGGATGTGACCTGACCCTTTGCTGTACCCCCACCCCAGGCCTGTTGTTCAGCCATCTTTTGACCCTGTTCCCAACTTGTCGGGTTGGCATCGTTGCTTGCCGTGGCAGACTGCCGCGGCTTTGCTTTTTCGGGGGAAGGGTAGGAATGCCCGGCAAGATCACGGCGCTGGAGGTGCAGCAGCGCAACAAGGAGCGTGTCAACGTTTACCTCGATGGGGAGTACGGCTTCTCGCTCGCCCTCATCGAGGCTGCGCGCCTGCGCCGTGGCCAGACGCTCTCCGACGAGGAGATCGCCGAGCTGAAGGCCCGCGACGCGCTGGAACGGGCCGTCGATCTTGCCGTTCGCTTCCTCTCCTACCGCCCTCGCAGCATCAGCGAGGTGCGCCGCTACCTGGAACAAAAAGGCATCGCGCCATCTGCCGTCGATAGCACCATCGCCCGCCTGGAGAAGCTGGGCTATGTGGACGATGTGGCCTTTGCCCGCTTCTGGGTGAGCAACCGCGACGAGTTCAACCCCAAAGGGCCGCTGGCGCTGCGGCAGGAGCTCCGTGAAAAGGGCGTCTCCAGCGCCATCATCGACCAGGTGTTGGCCGAAGTGGACTTTGCCGACGCCGCCTACCGTGCTGCGCAGCGTCGTGTGCAGCGCCTCCGCCACCTGGACCGGCAGGCCTTCCAGCAGAAGGTCTATCCCTACCTGGCACGCCGGGGTTTCGTGGCGGAGACCATCCACGATGTGATGGCACGTTTGATGGAAGAACTGGAGATGCCCCAACAGGATAACTTCGACAATGACGCACTTTAGGAGTAGGCACCATGGAACCGATCGTCCTGCTACTGGGCGTGTTGGTCGGCCTGGCTCTCGGCGGGATCGGCGCGTGGTACTTTCTGAACAGTCGGGCCAACAACCGCATCCGCCTGGCAGAAGAAGAAGCCACCCGCCTGATCAACGAGGCTCAGGCCCGCGCCCACCAACTCGAAGACGAAGCCCGCGAGGAAGCGCGGCGCATTGAACGGGAGGCCAACAACGCGATCGAGCGGCGGCGGCGCGACCTGGATCGTGAGGAGGAGCGGCTGCAAAAACGCCGGGAAGACCTGGACAGGCGCTTCGAGCGGCTGGACCAGCGGGAGCAGCAGCTCAACAAGCGCCAGAGCCGCCTGGACAAACGGGTGAACGAGGTGGAGCAGCTCCACGAGCAACGCCTGGAGGAGCTGCAACGCATCGCCGAGATGACTGCCGAGGAGGCCCGCGAGCATCTGTTGAAGGCAGTGGAGGAAGATGCCCGCCAGGACATGGCCCGCAAGCTCCGCGAGATCGAGGGCGAGCTGAAGGCCACCGCCGAGGACCGCGCCCGCGACATCATCTCCCTGGCCATCCAGCGGCTGGCCTCGGAGCATGTCAGCGAGGTGGCGGTCAGTGTGGTGCCGTTGCCCTCCGACGAGATGAAGGGGCGCATCATCGGACGCAACGGGCGCAACATCCGGGCCTTTGAGCAGGCCACCGGCGTGGACGTGGTGGTGGATGATACGCCGGAGGCGGTCACCATCAGCAGCTTCAACCCGGTGCGCCGGGAGGTCGCCAAGCGGGCCATGAGCAAGCTGGTGCTGGACGGGCGCATCCACCCGGCGCGTATCGAGAAGCTGGTAGAGGATTCCCAGAAGGAAGTGGAGCGCATCATCAAGGAGGAGGGCGAGCGGGCCGTCTACGAGGTCGGGCTGCCCGGCCTGCATCCGGAGCTGGTCAAGCTGCTGGGGCAGCTCAAGTTCCGCACCAGCTACGGCCAGAACCAGCACGCCCACGCCATCGAGACTGCCCACATCGCCGGGATCATCGCCGCCGAGTTGGGCGCAGACGTGACCGTGGCCAAGATGGGCGGGCTGCTGCACGACATCGGCAAGGCCATCGACCACGAAGTGGAGGGCACGCACGCCACGCTCGGCGCAGAGGTAGCCAAGCGCTACGGCGTGCCGGAGAAGGTGGTCAACTGCATTGCCTCCCACCACCATGAGGTGGAGCAGTCCTGCGTGGAGGCGGTGATCGTGGAGGCGGCGGACGCCATCAGTGGGGCGCGGCCCGGCGCGCGCCGCGAAAGCCTGGAGACCTACATCAAGCGCGTCAAGGCGCTGGAGGAGATCGCCCAGAGCTTCGGGGGCGTGGAGCAGAGCTATGCGCTGCAAGCCGGGCGCGAGGTGCGCATCATCGTGCGGCCCAACGAGATCGACGACCTGGCCTCGCTGCAACTGGCGCGGGACATCGCCCGCCAGATCGAGGAGACCATGCAGTACCCCGGCCAGATCAAGGTGCAGGTCATCCGGGAGACGCGCTCGGTGGATTACGCACGCTGAGCCGATGCCAGCCGGGAGACGGATTCACAGGGGGCGACTGGCCGGTCGCCCCCTGTTGCGTTTACGGTATGGGTTCGGGGTCTTTCTCGTGGAATTCCAGGTCCACCAGCGGATTTTCCTCGTGGACGGTGCGCACCCTGGCCCGCTCCCCGCAGGGGCCAACGCGCGCACACCACCAGTCGCGCTCGTCCCAGGCCGGACCCCAGGGGCCTTCCGGCGGGAACTGGGCGCGCCACCAACTGGCGCAGGCCTCGCAGTCGAAGTGTCGCTCCGGCGAGCGCTTTGGGTCCCGCTGGATGACCTTCTGCCGGGGGCCTGGCCGGAGGGTGATGTAGAAATCGGTGCTGATCTCGGTCCCGCATCCGTCGCAGATGAGCACCTGCACATTGCGCACGCTCATCGCTCCCCTCCTTCGCTTCACTTCTATTAATTCCATTATAAACGAAAAAGGGGCTTTTGGATCAGGTCGGCGGACTCTACGCCTCCAGCGCCCAGGCGGGCAGCGGCTCACGCGCCGCGCGCCAGGCCGCCGGGATGGCCTCAACGCCCGCCCAGGTGGCGACGATGCCGCCGACTATGGCGCAGGTGGTATCCAGGTCGCCGCCGCCGCCGACCGTGGTCCACAGCGCCTCCTCATAGCTGTCCAGGCTTCCCCCGGCGCACCAGATCACGAATGGCACGGTATCCTGCGCGCTGATGCGGCTGCCGTTGCCCAGCACCCCGGCTGCTTCCCGAACGGTCGCATCCGGCGGCAGTTCCCCGGCGCGGGCGATGCCCTCCCGCACCTGGCCCGGTGGAACGTGCGGCAGCATGCGCTGGATGAAGTCGCGGCGGGCGGGCGCGGCCCCTGCCTCGCGGAAGCGCCAGGCCCAGGCTGCGGCCACCGCCACGGCCACCGCTCCCGTGATGCCCTCCGGGTGGGCGTGAGTCACCACAGCGGAGCGGCGGGCGTGCTCCACCGTTGCCTCCAGATCGTCGGCGAAGTAGGCCCCCACCGGCGCGACGCGCATGGCGGCCCCGTTGCCGAAGGAGCCTTCGCCGCCGAACAGGCTGCTGGCTGCCTCCTGCCAGGGAGCGCCGTCCCGTATCCGCGCCAGGTGGCCGTGCATCGCCATGCCGTAGCCACGACGCGGGTCGTAGTGCTCGGCAAAGCTGCGCGCCAAGCGGTCCGGATCGATGCCCCGGTGCTGGCGCAGGATGGCATAAATTGAGAGGGCCATGTTGGTGTCGTCGGTGAAGGGCCAGGGCGGTGGCGGGGGAGTGCGGCCCCCTGGCGAGTGGCTGAAGAACTGCTCGCCGAAGGCGTCGCCTACGGACAGCCCTTCCAGGGCCGTGCGGGCGCGCTGCAGGCGTTCCTCATGGTCTGGCATGGGCTTCTTGCCTCCTGACGGATGCTCAGGCCCGGCGGCTGGCCGCTGCGCGCGCCCTACCCGGCAGGCTCCGTGGGCGTCCCCTCCAGGAAAATCGGCGGCCCGGCCCCTGCTGCACCGCCTACAGGCGCGCTGACGGCCCCCCCATCCGCCGTCCACACCGTGACGAAGCCGTGCTCAACCGTCATGCGCAGCACTTCCCGCGAGTCGATGGCGCGGCACTCGTCGGCGCTGGAGGGGCGCGCGCTGACGGCCCACACCTCGATCAGGTATTCGCCGTCGGGCAGTTGCTCCAGCGGCACGCCGCGCGCGCTGGGCGAGCGGTACAGACGGCCCCACGGGATCAGGTAGCGCGGCACGCTGGACGCCCCCCGGTCCTCGTACAGCGGGTTGAAGAGCCGCTGCTGGGGGCTGGCGTCGGCCCGATGCAGGCGGATGAGGTACGAGCCGCCGGGGTTGAAGCCGCCCTCCACCGGTGAGACCGGCTGCCAGCTCAGTTGCATGCCCTGCTCGGTGATGGCAACCCGGATGTCGCGGGGCGCATCGGCCAGCGGGTAGCTCCCACGATGCGGCGAGATCAGGCGGCGTCCCGTGACTTCCACCCCGTCGTGCAGGGGGATGAAGGTGTAGGTCCCTGGCCGTAGCGAACGTGCGGCGTTATAGGCTGTGTAGTGGCGCGCGGGGCCGGGCTGCTCGGCGGGATAGAGCATGAAGGACTGCTGGCGCACGTCGCTGGGGCCTATCACCCAGATCGCGTCCACGTAGTCCCCCTCGATGGTTGCCTCCAGGGCCATGCCTGTGCTGCCAGTGCTGAAATCCTGCAGGCAATAGACATCCCCGGAGAGCCAGACCAGGTCGCGGTCATCGCGCGGGCTGATCACGTTGACCACGAAATCGTCGAACAGCACGGGCGCGGTCGCGCCCTCCGGCACGCTAAGAATGCCGTTGGGACCCAGCGTGGCGGGGAGGGGGTTGCGCACGACATCCAGCCGCGAGCCATCCAGCAGGACGATCAGGATGTCGTCGCGGGCCTCCAGCCGCAGGGTATGCCACACGTAGCCGCTGATGGGGTTCTGGCTCCTGGCGATGACGATGTTGTCCCGCGAGCAGACGCCGCCCACCGGCTCGCGATTGTTGTAGCGGAAGGCCCCGCCGCCCGTGTTGATGGCGTAAAAGACGCTCTGGCAGCGGGTCAGGTCGCCGTAGAGGTCCACGAAGAAAGCGCTGCCCTGTTGCAGCAGGAAACGGAACTGAATCACGTAGTGACGGCCCCAGTCGGCGGCGTCCAACTGGCGGGCCACGCCGGGGACTGCGGCCTGCAGGACCCGGTTGCCGTCCTCCTGCTGCACCACCTGCCAGCCCTCCGGTAGCTCCCAGCGCCGCGCGCCATCGTTGAAGTCCTCCAGCACGCGCATGCTGAGCGGCCAGCGGGCCAGGTCTGGGGTGGGGGAGGCGGTGAGCGTTGGCGAGGGCGTGGCGGTGGCGGTGGGCGCGACCTGCGTGGAGAGCTGGCTCAGCGTGGCCAGCGCCACAGCCTGCTGGGTAGCCAACAGGTCGGGTGTGCTGGTGGGGGTGTGGGAGGGTGTCAGCGTGGGCCGTGGCGTGTTGGTGGTGGTGGGCAGGGGCGTCCAGGTGGCGGTGGCGGTGGGCGTGTCTGAGGGCGTGAAGGTGGCCGTTGGCGTAGCCGTCGGCGTGAGGGTGGGCGTGAGGGACGCGGTCGGCGTGAGCGACGGCGTGGGTGTGTACGAAGGCGTGAAGGTGGCCGTTGGCGTATCGGTGGGGGTCGGCGTCTCGGTTTCGGTGGGTGTGGGCGTGTGGGAGGGCGTCTGGCTTGGCTCCGGGGTCGCCGTGACGATGAGGGGCGTCGCCGTGACCCGTGGCGCGGGCGAGACAACCGGGGTGGGGGTTGGTGGCGGTGTGGCGCTGATCACCAGCAGCGGCCTGGTCGGCGCGGGCGTGGTGGGCAGCCCGGCAGCCGCGGCTTGAGTCGGAGTCGGCGTGGGGGAGGCCCCGGCCCTGCCTAGCAGCAGGAGGCCCCCGCCACCCGCCAGCAGCAACAGGAGCGCCACAGCCAGCGCCACCAGGGGCCAGCGGCGGCGTCTTTGGGGGAACAGCCCCTCCCGCCGCTCCGCGCCGTCCGCCGGATAGCCCTGCTCCAGGTCGGCAGCCAGACGGCGCATCAGCGGATAGCGGTTTTCCGGCGCTTTCTCCAGGCAGCGCTCGATGATGGCCGCGTAGCCCTCCGGCAGGTCGGGCCGCATGGAGCGCAGGTCGGGGGTTGGCCCTGTCCAGATGGCATGCATCACGGCCATCTCGGTCGGCCCCTGGAAGGGAACCTGGCCGGTCAGCATCTCGAACATCACCACGCCCAGGCTCCAGATGTCATCGAGCTGGTCCGCCTCCTGGCCCTCCCAGCGCTGCGGACTCATGTAGTAGGGGCTGCCGCCGATATGCAAGGAGGCTTTGGCGACTGACCGCTTCTCCACCAGCCCGGCCACGCCGAAGTCGGAGAGCTTGGGCACGCCGCCGGGGGTGAGCAGGATGTTCTCCGGCTTGATGTCGCGGTGGATGATGTGGTTGTCGTGGGCGCGGGTCAGGGCGTCGGTGATGGCCAGGATGATGCGCCGGAAGGTGGCTTCGTCCAGCGGGCCGTGTTGGGTGATGAAGGTCAGCAGGTTGCCGCCGGAGACGTACTCCATGGCGATGAAGTGCCGGTCCTCCACCTGGAACGCTTCGATGTACTCCACGATGTTGGGGTGGTTGAGCCGCCGCAGCAGGGCGGCTTCCATGCGGAAGCGTTGCAGATGCCCTGGGCTGTGCGCCAGGCGCGGATCGAGCGCCTTGACGGCGACCAGTTGGTTATCCTGGAAGCCGTCAATGGCCAGGAACACCTCCCCCATGCCGCCGCGCCCCAGCGACCGCACAAGGGTATAGCGCTCTTTGAGCGTCTGCCCGATCATGATCTCCTGCATCGCTTACCCTGTACCGGGCCGGGCGCGCCGCCCGGCCTGGCGGCAGCGGCCCCGGCTGCCCTGGCCCCCATCAAGGGGCCAGCCTGCGCTTCATGAAGAGCGCCACTTCTCCACGCAGCATGTCCTCGTTAGCGTAATAGGAAAGGTCGATTCCTTCAAGGGCAAAGCCGACCTTGCGGTAGAACCGGACGGCGGGCACGTTGGTGCTCTCGGTCTCGCAGACCATCACCCGCAGCCCTGCTTCTGCCCCTCGCGCCGCCAGCGCATCCAGCAGCCGCCTGCCGATGCCCCGACCCCTGTATGCCACCTCGACGCCGACTTCCCACACCCATAGCGTGCGGTTCCAGGGGCGTGGCTCGGCGATGGCGAAGCCCACCAGGCGCTCGCCGTCGAAGGCTCCCAGGGACAGGCCGTGCTCGGCCACGATGTCCGCCAGGTTACGGCATTCCTGGTCGCTGTATGCCCACCGTTTGACACAGGGTGGGTCCAGCGGCTCCAGCTCCAGGGTGATGGTCGTGCGCGCGTCCGCCTCCTGCTTGTGCACGGCGTAGCGGCGCGCCGACGTGTAGCCGCTGGCGATGCGGCGCAGGTCCTGGGGAGCAGGGTCTGGCAGGGTTTGGATGGCGATCACGGGAGCGAGTCTCCTCAGAGCATGGCCCTGTCGCCCGGCCTGGGGCAGGGCTACGGGCTGGGGACATCCGGCGCGGCATAGGCGGCGGCGTGGTTATGGCAGATCAGCAGGTTGTCCAGCCAGGGCGCGCTGTCCACCGAGGCCCCAACGACCACGGCGTTGAGCGGCGTGAGCGCCCCGTTGGCGACCATGAGCGAGGCCACCTGGGGCGTACCCTCCGTATAGGCGGCCAGGGTGACGATGCTCTGGGTGGTGGTCAGCGGCTGGATGGATAGCTCCACCGTCACCCAGGTGTCGAAACGCAGCGGGATCAGCGAGGAGATGGCGACCGGCTCGCCGTCCTGCACCCAGCGCAGCAGCAGCCCGGTGCTCTCCGGGCTGTCGCTGATCGTCCATGTCATCTGCCAGCCACTCCACGAGGCCCCGGCCCGGCGGTTGGCCAGGCTGACCGTCAGCGGCGGGGTGCGCGCTTCGGGGGCCATCATGTCGAAGCGCACCCGCGTGTAGCCGTTGGGGATGGCGATGGCCCAGTCCGATGTTTGCGCCATGTGCAGCGCGGCGTCCCCCTCGAAGCGCTCGATCACGAATCCCCCCGGTAGCTGGTTGGGCGGGACAGGCCACACGTTGAAGTCGGCGTGGACCAGCAATTGTTCGTGGGCCTGGCACAGCGCCACCGCGCTGAAACGGGAGCGCGCCACCCGCTGCGCGGCCATGGTCGCCGCCAGCGTGCCCAGCGCCTCGCTGGTGGCCGTCACGTTGGGCGTGGCGGTGGGGGCCTGCCAGGTTTCCAGCGCCCGCTGTGTGCCCTGGATGACCGCCGCGCGCGTGAGGAAAGCCGCGTAGTTCTGGGTAGCGGTGGCGTTGGGCGTGGCGGTGGGCGTGGCCGTGGGGGTGAAGGTCGCCGTGGGGGTGGGGCTGGCGGAGGGGGTGCTGGTGGGGCTGGCGGTGGCGGTGGGCGTAGGGCTGGCCGTGGGGGACGGCTGGGGCGTCGGCGTCGGTGTGTGGCTGGGGGTGAGGGTGGGGGTTGGCGTCTCGGTGGCGGTAGCCGTGGGGGTCGGCGTGCGCGATGGCGTGATCGAAGCCGTCGGCGTGACGGTGGGCGTGTTGGACGGGGTGAAGGTTGGCGTGGGCGTGTTGGTGATCACCAACGGCGTCCAGGTGGGGCTGGGGGTGGGCGTATCCACGGGCGGCATCACCGGCGACGGCACGAAGGGCACGATGAGCGGCGCGGGCGTGACGGTGGGCGTGGGCCAGAAGATCACCGCCGCGATCTGGATGGGGGTGGTTGTGGGCAGGTTGCGGGCCACGAACGCCGCACCTCCCCCGGCGGGGATGCCCAGGATCAGGAGCAGGAAAAGCAGGAAGATGCCCCAGGAAAGCCAGGGGTTCTGGCGACGGGGCATCAGGCCGGGGCGCCGCCCCGGCCAGCGCACCCGCCCCCGCTCCAGGTCGGCCAGCACCGCGCCCAGGCTGCGGTAGCGACGCCAGGGGTCTTTCTCCAGACAGTGCTCGATGATGGCCACCAGGCCGCGCGGCACCTGGGTGAGCTTGCGCAAGTCCGGCGTGGGGGCGTGCAGCACGCGGTGCATGATCGCCGCATCGCTGCGGGCGTCGAAGGGCAGCCTGCCGCTGACCATCCGGAAGAACAGCACGCCCAGGCTCCAGATGTCGTCATCGATGATGGGTTTTTGCCCCTGCCAGCGCTGCGGGCTGGTGAAGTTGGAGAGGCTGAGCCGCGCCGTGGTCGTGGAGAGGCGGATGCCCTCGATCAGGTGGTACAGCCCGAAGTCGGCGATGACCAGCCGCACATCGGGCAGGTTGTCGGCAGGGTGCGGCTCCTCGTCCCTGGTGGCGGGGATGGTGTCATCCTCCCAGAACCGCTCGGATGGCGGTGGGGGTCCCTTGGGCACGATGAAGATGTTGCCAGGTCGGATGTCCCCGTGCACCACGCCCTCGAGGTGGGCTGCCGCCAGGGTATGGGTCAGGGAGATGGCCCAGGCCTGAAAGGTGCGGGGGTCCAGTGGGCCGTGTTCCCGCAGATAAGCGTCCAACGTCTGACCGGGCAGGTGCGGCATCACCAGGTGCAGGCGGCCCTCGTAGGTGAAGATGTCCAGGTAAGGGGCAATGGTGGGCAGCTTCAGCGCCTTCAGGGTGGCGGCTTCATGCCGCAGGGCGGCAAGCTCCTGGGGTGAGGGCTGGATGCGACGGTCCAGGGCGCGGATGACGACCCGCTGGCCGGTCTCTGTGTCTTCGGCCAGGAACACGTCGCCCAGGGGGCCATGCCCCAGATGCTCACCGGGAAGATAACGCTCGTAGAGGGCCATGTGGACTCAAAACGGCTCACGGTTGCGCGCGTATTATACAACCCCGGCGGGTTACGCCCCAATTCGACGCCAGCGGTATCGAACGGTCTTGCGGCCCGCAGAGAATGAAAAAGCGGGGCATTGGGTCCCCGCGCGCTGGTCTCAACGGTCAGGTAGGGCAGGTGGGACTCGAACCCACACGGTAAAACCGGTAGATTTTAAGTCTACTGCGTCTGCCAGTTCCGCCACTGCCCCATCTGCCTGAAGTGTAGCAGAACACGTGGCGGGCGTCAACGGCGGTGCTGGCCGCAGACGGATCGGGCGGGGGCGGCAAACTACGCCGTTTTTCCGATTTGGTGATAAACTCTGTCTGAAATGAGTTCTTTTTAGAAAGGGCAACCATGGCGCTTCGTCGGCGGCTTTCCCGCATTCTGGTTTGCGTATTGCTTTCGATTTTAGCAGGCTTTGCGCTGTCGACGGCACGGGCGCAGGGACCGCAGGCCCATCAGCCTACCGCGCTGGACATGCTGGCCGCCCTGAACGCCTGGCGGCTGGAGGAGAACCTGGCCCCCTTCCGCCCCAACCGCACCCTGGAAGCGCTGGCCATGCTCCAGGCGCGTTACCTGCTGGCGCAGCCCGACATCCCGGAGAACCTCCACGACGGCATCACCGGGGAGCGGCCTCGTGTGCGGGCCTTGTGGCCGCCCTTTAGCTGGCCCTACTACGACATCCAGGAACGGATCAACCTGACGGAGATCATCGTGGCCCAGCACACTGTGGAGGAGGGGATCGAGTGGTGGAAGAACTCCCCCATTCACCGCCGGGCTGCCACCAACCCCAACTACCGGGAGGCGGGTGTGGCCGCGCTGCCCTACCCCTATGGCACGCTTTTCGTGGCCGTGCTGGGAGGCCGCCCGGATGTGTTCCCGGCCCTGATCCACCCTGACGGACAGACGCTCTACCTGACCCGCGAGACCTTCTGGGGGGCCACTGGGGACGCCTACCTGACCGACATCACGCGGGTCCGGCTGCTGGACGCCGACGGCGCGGCCCTGACGGGCTGGCAGCGCTGGCAGCCCACGCTGCCCATACCGGCCATCGACGGGGAGGTCTTCTACGTGGAATACAGCGACGGTCGGCGGTCGGTGCGGACCGAGGTCAACGTGGAGCGCGATGTCTTCCCGCTGCCGGGCTACCTGGAGGCGCTGGCTGCCGCCTCCTCTGCGCCGGAGGCGGAGACGGCCCTCGTGGCTGCCAGCCAGGTTCCCGCCGGAGCCAATGTGCGGCTGGTGGCCGCCGGGCCGGAGATGCTGGCCCTGCGCGTCGATACCACGGCTCCGCTCTGGCTCTCCAACTTCCAGGTCTTCGCCCTCACCCTGGAGGCGGGGTCGCCGGTCAGCGTGTTTGAGGAGGCCTTTGGCTCGACCTACGCCGCGCCGGGGTCCTGCTTCATCTACGTGGTGCAGGGCGCTCCCCTGGAGCTGCCCGCGACCTGCACCGGCCAGGTCGTGATCAGGCAGACGGCCCCGGAGGAGCGCTTCTGGTACGACCCGGCCCGTGAGGCGCGCAGCGGCCTGTTCATGCTCAGCGGTCGGGGGCGGCTGCTGGCCAACTGCATGGAGCCGGAGGCGGAGTGCAGCTTCTACGTGGCTGCCGCGTCACCGCCCAGCGCCGCAGGTGGGGGCGGGCCAGCGATCATCAGCCGCCGCATCACCCTGCTGTACAACCCGAACAGCTTCACGCTGGTCAACAGCAGCGGCCAGAACCTGGACCTCTCCGGCCTGCGGATGACGGACGGCACCCGTACCTTCTCGGCCCTGACGTGGAACAGCGTCATGCGGGGGGCATCGCTATGGTGGTTCCCCACCGGGGACTGCCTGCAAGTGTGGGAGTTTGGCGCATCCACCCAGCCCAAGCCCTCGACCTGTGCGGCGCGCCAGGGGTGGACGACGGTCCAGGCCGGGCAGGTCTTCTGGCGGGGGAGCACCTTCCAGGTGATCAACAACGGCCAGGTGGTGACGGACTGTGAGGTTGCCGCCGGGCAATGCACGTTTGAGCTGCCGTAGCGCGGCCTGGCCCCCCAGACCGTTCGTGCAGCTACCTGGGGCAGGGGCGGAGCGCGCTGCGCCCGGCCAGCCCACGCTGTCTGTGGCCGCTGGCCCGGCGATTTTGCCCGTTCCGCGTTATACTCTCTCCGCAGCCTGACCGGCATCCACGAGCAGACGCAGAGGAATCCTGTGAGCAAGCGAACGGTTGTCGTGATGCAGGGCGACCAGACCGGACAGGAACTTCTGGAAGAAGCCCTGCGCGTGCTGGACCCGGCGGTCACCCGCTGTGACCTGGCCTTCGAGTTCTTTGACCTCTCCCTGGAAAACCGGCGCGCCACCAGAAACCAGGTCGTGCATGCCGCCGCTGCGCGGGTTCGGGAGGCCGGCCTGGGCATCAAGGCGGCGACCATCACCCCCGGCGACCCGGATGATGTGGGCAGCCCCAACGCCCTGCTGCGCGAGCTGATCGGCGCGCAGGTCATCCTGCGCACCGGGCGGCGCATCCCGGCGGTGCGGCCCATCGCCGGCGTGCACGCTCCCATCGCCGTCGTGCGCATGGCGGTGGAGGATGCCTACAACGCTGAGGAGTGGCGGGAGGGCGAGGGCCTGGACGAGCGGGCCTACAGCAAGCGCTACATCTCCCGCCGCGTGTGCCGCGCCGTGGCGGAGTTCACCTTCAGCTATGCCCGGCGCAGCCGTGCCATCGTCTTCGGCGGGCCAAAGTACACCGTCAGCCCCATCTACGAGGGCATGTTCAAGGAAGAGCTGGACGCCGCCCACGAGCGCTACCCTGACGTGCGCTACAACCCGCAGTTGATCGATGCCACCTATGCCCTGCTGCTGGAAGCGACCGGCGAGCCGCTGGTCATCCCCGCCCTCAACCGCGATGGAGACACCCTCAGCGATCTGGTGCTCAAGATGTTTGGGACCATCGCCGGGGCGGAGTCGGTGATCCTGAGCCTGGACGACCGGTTTGATGTCCGCGTGGCGCTGACCGAAGCGCCGCACGGCACCGCGCCCAGCCTGCAAGGCAAGAACATCGCCAACCCCATGGCCATGATCCTGGCCGGGGCGGCGCTGCTGCGCTACGTCGGCACGGAGGCGGCCAACACCGCCAGCCGGGCCATTTACGAGGCCACCCTGGAGGCGGTTTATGATGGGGTCCGCACCCCGGACCTTGGCGGGCAGAGCACCACCACCGACTTCACCGACGAGGTGATCCATCGCGTGCAGGGCAAGCTGGAGGTGTGGGACGCCCTGCGATAGATGCGCCAGAGAGGAACCCCTGCCATGCCTGAACGCCCTGATCATTACGTCTACGCCGCCCGGCTGGCCGACGTGCAGGCCGCCGGTCGCCTGACCGTTCGCCTCGAAGGGCACACCATCGTCCTGTTCGCTGCTGGCGAGCGTATCTATGCCGTCGATAACCGCTGCCCGCATATGGGCTTTCCCCTGGATCGGGGCACGGTCCGGGACGGCATCCTGACCTGCCACTGGCATCACGCCCGCTTCGACCTGGCCAGTGGGGGCACGTTTGACCTGTGGGCCGATGACGTGCGGGCCTTCCCCGTGCTGGTTCGTGATGGCGAGGTGTGGGTGGACCCGTCGCCGCCCGGCGACCTCCGCGAACGGCAGCGCGCCCGTCTGCGCGATGGGCTGGAGCGGAATCTGCCCCTGGTCGTCGCCAAGGCGGTGCTCGCCCTGCTGGAGGGCCAGGGCGCTGATCCGGCGGAGCCGTTCCGCATCGGCCTGGATTTCGGCGTGCGCTACCGGGGCAGCGGTTGGGGGCAGGGCCTCACCATCCTGGCCTGCCTGATGAACCTGCTGCCGTACCTGGACCCCGACGACCAGCCCCGCGCCCTCTACCACGGCCTGTCGGCGGTGGCCCAGGATTCGGCGGGCCATCCCCCGCGCTTTGCCGTGCGCCCGCTGCCCACTCTGGAGGCCGACCTCCCCACGCTCCGGCGCTGGTTCAGGGAGTTCGTCGAGGTGCGCGATGCCGAGGGGGCGGAGCGCTGCCTGGCCTCGGCGGTGCGGGCGGGCGCGGACGACCGCCAGATGGCCGATATGCTGTTCGCCGCCGCCACCGATCACCGCTACCTCCAGGTGGGCCATGTGCTGGACTTCACCAACAAGGCCTTCGAGGCGCTGGACATCGCCGGCTGGGACCACGCCGAGCCGGTGCTGACCAGCCTGGCTGCCGCCTATGCCGGCGCCGACCGCATGGAGGAAGCCAACGCCTGGCGCAACCCGGTGGACTTGGTCGCCATCCTGGAGGCAGCCTTTGAGGCCCTGCCGGGCGCGGTCAGGGCCGGGCGGGAGCGGCGGGGCGCGTGGTCTGGCCGTGAGGCGTTGGTGAAGGTGTTGCTGGGCGACGACCCCCAGGCCATCGCCGACGGGCTGCTGGCCGCGCTACGGGGAGGATGCCCGGATGCCGACCTGGCCGGGATCGTGGCCTACGCGGCGGCGCTGCGCATCGCCCGCTTCCACACCAGCAACGAATTCACCGACTGGGATACGGCGCTGCATACTTTCACCTTTGCCCATGCCGTGCACCAGGGCCTGCTGCGCATCGGCAGGCCGCGCGGCGGCGACCCCTATATCCCGCTGCTGCGTGGCGTCTTCGACGCGGCCATGAGCGTCTACCTGGACCGCTTCCTCAACATCCCCCCGGCGCGCCTGCCGGAGCCGGACGGCACGGTGGTCTGGGACCCCGAAGTGCTGCTGATGGAACTCTCGGAGCTGCTGGACCGGCAGCAGCAGGTGGACGAGGCAGGCCAGTTGGTGGCCGGTCATCTATACGTTGGTGGCGATCCGAAGCGGTTGCTGGCTGTCCTGGGCGGGCTGCTGCTGCGGGAGGACCGCGATTTTCACACCATTCAGACGGTGGAGGCGGCCTTCCGGCAGTACGCGCTGCTGCGGGACCGCCCGGAGGCGACCCATGTGCTGGTGGCGGCGGCGCGCTACCTGGCGGCCCATGCCCCCACCGCCCGCGCCCAGGGCCAGACGTACCGTATCGCCGTGCGTCTGCATCGTGGTGAGCGTTTGTTTGAAGAGTCGTGACCAGGGGGGAACTCATGACCCGGATCAAGGTCTGCGGCATCACGACCCTGGAGGATGCGCTGGTCGCCGTTGGGGCTGGCGTGGATATGCTGGGCTTCAACTTTTACCCCAAAAGCCCACGCTACATCGCGCCGGAGGCAGCCCGCGCCCTCACCGATGCCCTGCGGGAGCAGTTGGGCGGCAGCCGCCCGCTGTTCATCGGCGTCTTCGTCAATGAATCGGCCAGCAGCGTGGCGGCCACGCTCTCCCGCGCCGGCATGGATTTCGCCCAGTTGAGCGGCGACGAATCCAACGATATGCTGCGGATACTGAAAGGCAGCGCCTTCAAGGCCATCCGCCCCCGCAACCGCGAGGAGGCGCTGGACGACGCAGCCTACTTTCTGGCCCACGCGCCCTCTGACGAGCGCCTGCCGTCGTTGCTGCTGGACGCCCATCACCCGGAGCTGTACGGCGGCACGGGCGAGGCGGCCAGCCTGGAGGTGGCCCTGGCCGTGCGGGAGGCCGTGCCGCGCCTGATGCTGGCGGGCGGCCTGACGCCGGACAACGTGGGCCAGCGCATCCGCGCCGTCCGGCCCTGGGGGGTGGACGTGGCCAGCGGCGTCGAGGGGGAGACACCAGGCCGCAAGGACGAATCCTGCCTGCGGGCTTTCGTGGCGGCGGTGCGCGTGGCAGAGGCGGATGTCTCGCGCTGACTCACTGGCATACTGCGAGGGGCACTTCGTCCTGGGCTGTGCCGCGCCGGGCAGCGCCTGTGCCGGGGTGTTGCTGGCTTGTGGCTGATTCCGACTTCGAGTTCCCCGGAATAACAGAGAGCAGGTTGCGCTATGTCTCCCAACACGTCACCTCACGCTAACGCGCCCTCCCTCCCCGACGAGCGCGGCTACTTCGGCGAGTTCGGCGGGCGCTTTGTGCCGGAGACCCTGATCCCGGCGCTGGAGGAGCTGACCGCCGCCTATCACAGCGCGATGGCCGACCCCCAATTCCGGGCGCGGCTGGACCACCTGCACCGTACCTACACGGGCCGCCCGACCCCCATCAGCTACGCCGGGCGGCTCAGCGAGCACCTGGGCGGGGCGCGCATCTACCTCAAGCGGGAGGACCTGGCCCACTCCGGCGCGCACAAGATCAACAACGCGCTGGGGCAGGCCTTGCTGGCCCAGCGGATGGGCAAGCGGCGCATTATCGCGGAGACGGGCGCGGGCCAGCATGGCGTGGCCAGCGCGACGGCGGCCGCGCTGCTCGGCCTGGAATGCCACGTCTACATGGGCACGGTGGATATCGCCCGCCAGCAGCCCAACGTCTTCCGCATGAAGCTGCTGGGCGCGGAGGTGATCCCGGTGGAGAGCGGCAGCCGCACCCTGAAGGACGCCATCAATGAGGCCATCCGCGACTGGGTGACCCACGTCCACGACACGTTTTACATGCTGGGGTCGGCGCTGGGGCCGCACCCCTATCCGATGATGGTGCGCGACTTTCAGAGCGTGATCGGCACTGAAGCCCGCCAGCAGATGCTCGACGAGGTTGGTCGGCTGCCGGACGTGTGCATCGCCTGCGTGGGCGGCGGCAGCAACGCCATCGGCCTGTTTCACGCCTTCCGCGACGACGAGGCGGTCGATCTGATCGGCGTGGAGGCGGGGGGGCGGGGCATCGCCAGCGGGGAGCACGCGGCGCGCTTTGCCGACCCCCACCTGGGGCGGCCCGGCGTGCTGCACGGCACGCGCTCCTACGTGTTGCAGGACGCCGACGGCCAGATTCTGAACACGCACAGCATCTCCGCCGGGCTGGATTACGCGGCAGTGGGGCCGGAGCACACCTACTTGCGCCAGTTGGAGCGGGCCTACTACACCTACGCCACCGACGCGGAGACGCTGGAGGCCTTCCAGATGCTGAGCCAGATGGAGGGCATCATCCCGGCGCTGGAGAGCGCCCACGCCGTCGCCGAGGCCATCAAGCGCGCCCCAACCATGCCCAGGGATGCTATTATATTGGTGAATCTATCCGGGCGCGGCGACAAAGACCTGGACACGGTGCTGCAAGCGTTGGGAGAAGAGCCATGACCGGGCAGACGGGTGAGAGCACGCGAACCCGCATGACGGCGGCGGAATTCCTGGCGCTGCCGGAGAGCAACCAGATTACCGAGCTGCTGGACGGGGAGGTGACGGTGACGCCTGCGCCGAGCGTGGAGCATCAGGACGCCGTGCTGTCCATCGCGTTGTTTTTGAAGCTGACCGTAACAGACGGCAAGGTGAACATCGCGCCGAATGATGTTTACCTGGATGAAGAGAACGTGGTGCAGCCGGATGTGTTCTGGGCCGGGAGCGCAGGCAGCCGCTGCCGGATTGGCGAGGATCGGCGCTGGCACGGCGCGCCGGACCTGGTGGTGGAGGTCAGCTCGCCCTCGACCTTTGCCAGCGACCGGGGCCATAAGTACGACCTGTACGAGCAGCACGGCGTGCGCGAGTACTGGATCGTGGAGCCGCAGGCCAGGGCGGTTGAGGTTTATGTGCTCCAGGAGGGCAGGTTCGCCCGCCGGGGGCTTTACCAGCCCGGCGAGCGATTCGAGTCGGCGGTGCTGTCCGCCCAGGTGGACGTGAGCAAAGTGTTCGGGGGGTAGGTGATGGCCGAGAAGACGGGCGAGAGCACCCGCACGACAGCCACCGACGTTGAGGATTGGGCGGTACGATGACTGTGCAGACAGCTCAACACGGACTTGAGGCCCTCGCCGCCATGTTTGAGCGAGCCGGGGCGCAGAGGCGAGCGGCTTTCTTGCCGTATTTCCCCATCGGCTACCCGACCTACGACACCTCGCTGGAGGCCATCGCGGCCATGGCGGAGATCGGCGCTGACGGCTTCGAGATCGGCGTACCCTTCAGCGATCCGCTGGCCGACGGCCCCACCATCCAGGCCGCCACCCAGGCCGCCCTGGAAAACGGGATCACCGTGCGGCGCTGCCTGGAGGCGGTGGCAACGCTCCGGGAGCGCGGCGTGCGCCAGCCGATGCTGATGATGAGCTACCTGAACCCGTTGCTGGCTTACGGCCCGCCGCAGTTCGTGCGGGATGCACAGGCCGCCGGGGCCGACGGCCTGATCGTGCCGGACCTGCCGCCGGAGGAGGCGGCGCTCTTTGCCGGGGCCTGCACGGAGCGGGGCATGGCCCAGATTTTCTTCCTGGCCCCCACCAGCAACGAGAAGCGCATCGCCCTGGTGGGCCAGCGGGCGACCGGCTTCATCTACGTCGTCTCCGTGACCGGCACCACCGGGGCGCGGGAGGAGCTGCCGCCAGACCTGGCCGACTTCATCGGGCGGGTGCGGGCGCTCACGGACAGGCCGCTGGTGCTGGGCTTTGGCATCAGCACGCCGCAACAGGCCCGCCGGATGAACGGGCTGGTGGACGGCTTCATCGTCGGCAGCGCGCTGGTCCGGGCGGCGGGGGAGGGCGTCCCGGCGGTGCGGGCGCTGGCGGCCAGCCTGCGCCAGGCCTTGGGGACGTAGAATCGCCCGTTGCTGCTCATCCCAGGGCACGGCCCGCCCATAGCAGGCCGCGCCGAACGATCTCCCGCGCTTCCGGCACGTTGAAGTCGTCCAGCGTGTGGCCCAGCGAGCAATAGAAGACACGGCCCTCGCCCCACCGCCGCGTCCAGGCGACCGGCATCACGCAGCCCGCGATCCACGGCAGATGCTCCCCGCTGAACGTGGTGGTGGCCAGCACCGTGTTGGATGGGTCCACATGCAGATAATACTGCTCGGAGTGCATCCGGAAGTCGCCCAGCCCGGCGCTGATGGGATGGACGCCGTCCTCGATGTGCACGTCGAAGTCGATGATGTTTCCAGGATGGGCCACAAACTGCCCGCCGACCATGAACTGGTAGGTCGTCCGCTCGCGGAAGGAATCGGCCAGCCCGCCGTGCCAGCCTGCCAGCCCCACGCCGCCTGCCACCGCCGCCAGCAAGCCCTCCTCCTGCTCTGCGGTTAGGTGGCCCATCGACCAGACCTGCACAATGAGGTCCAGCCCGCGCAGCCGCTCGGCGTCCAGATAGGCATCGAGCGTGTCCGAGAGTTCGACGTGGAAGCCATCCTGGCGCAGCAGGGCCGCGAAAAGCTCCGCGCACTGCTGCGGTTGGTGGCCTTCCCAACCGCCCCATACGAAAAGTGCCGATTTCATCGCCAGCAGGTCCTTTCATGTTCGGTCATCTGTCCTGCCCTCTGGTCACACGGCTTAGCGCTCCGGGGCGTCCAGCCGCAGGTCCCGCCGCAGGCGCAGGCCGCCGGGGGGCAGGCTCCCGGCGATCTCGGCCAGCGTGCGGCCATCCACCGGATGCACGTAGTCCGGGGCCAGGTCGGCCAGCGGGCGGGCCACGTGGCTGTAACGGGTGATGTCGGGGTCCGGCACGTGCCAGGGCTTCTCCCCGAAGTCGAAGCTGGCCTCGTCCCACAGGGCGATGTCCAGGTCGATGGTACGCGGCGCGTTCTTGTTGCGCGGGTCGCGCACCCGCCCCAGCGCCTGCTCGATGGGTATGATGACCTGGGCGCGGAAGGCCCCCGGCGAGAGCGGGGTTTCCAGCAGAACCGCCGCGTTGAGGAAGTCCGGCTGCTGACTGTAACCCACCGGCGCGGTCTCGTAGACGGGCGAGACGGCCAGCACCGTGCATTTCTGGCGCAGCAGCTCCAGGCAGGCCCGCAGGTTGGCCTCCGGCTCGATGTTGGACCCCAGCGAGAGGAAGACCCGGTGCATCAGGCAAAGTCCTCCCGGCTGCGCTCGATGATCACGCCAACGTCGTCGGTGAAGCGCAGGGCGCCGGGCTTGTAGAGTTCCACCCGGACGCGGGGGACGCCGTGCTGGACGACGGCCAGGCGGGCGATGCTGGCCGCCAGCGCCTCGATGGTCTTGTAGCGGGAGCCTTCCACGTGGGCGATCACGGCCTTGTTGAGCGTGCGGTAGTTGAGCAGGTCGTCGGGGTTGTCGGTCTCACCCGCCTTGCGCAGGTCGGTATACAGCCACATGCTGATGACCACGTCCTGCCTGTCCCGCAGCTCGTGCTCGCTGAAGCCGATGTAGCAGCGCAAACGCAGGTTTTTGATATGAATGCAGTCCACTGATTAAAGCTCCGTGAAAAAGGTGCGTAAGGACTTCACAATTCGGCGCATCTGTGGTATTGTACCAGCAAATGTTGTACATGAAATGTCCAGGTATTGGAGAGATAACAGTGACAGTTGAACACCTCATCAACGGCAACAAAGTCCAGCTTCTGGCTGACTACGACATCGACCTCGACCTGAGCCAGGACAGCGACACGATTCAGGAGGCGGTTGCCACCATTCTACGCGCCGTGGGCGAGGACCCGGAGCGCGACGGCCTGCTGAAGACGCCGGAGCGCGTGGCCCGCATGTACTGCGAGCTGCTGGCCGGGTACCGCATGGACCCTGAGAAGCTGATCAATAACGCGGTCTTCGATGTCGAGTACGACGAGATGGTGCTGGTCACGGACATCGAGTTCTACTCCCTGTGCGAGCACCACATGTTGCCGTTCGTCGGGCGGGCGCATGTGGCCTACATCCCACGGGAAAAAGTCCTCGGCCTGTCCAAGATTCCGCGCATCGTGGACATGTTCGCCCGTCGCTTGCAGGTGCAGGAGCGCATGACGCAGCAGATAGCCAACTTCCTGATGGACGTGCTGGACCCGCTGGGCGTCGGCGTGGTGGTGGAGGGCGCGCACATGTGCGCCATGATGCGCGGGGTCAAGAAGGCCAACGCCCGCATGGTCACCAGCACGCTGCTGGGCGTCTTCCGCGACAACGAGAAGACGCGCGCCGAGTTCCTGAGCCACGTTCAGCGCTCCCTGGGGGACGAGTGCCTGATTTGAGGACGGACATCCCCTGCCTCAACTGTGCGTCTCTGATGCTGGGAGCGCCTGTCGCCGGGCGCTCCCAGGCTTTATGCGCCTCCGTCACGCGACCCAATCCCGTTTGATCCCGGTCAGTTCGTCGATGCGCGCCATCTCCGCCTCGCTCAGGCGCAGCCCCGCCGCGCCCAGCGACTCCTCCAACTGCGCCACCGTGTTGGCCCCGATGATTGGAGCGGTGACATAAGGCAGACTCAGCAGCCAGCCCAGCGCCATCTGCGGGATGGTCTTGCCCCGCTCCCGCCCCATCTCCTCCAAGGCGTCCAGCAGGGCGAAGTTCGCCTCCGTCATGTAGCCCCTGATGCGCTCGCTGGTCTCGCCGCGCGAGCCTGCCGGGACCTGGCCGGGCCGGTACTTGCCGGTGAGGAAGCCGCCCGCCAGCGGGCTGTACGGGATCATGCCCAGGCCCTGGTCCAGGCACAGCGCCGCCAGCTCCGGCTCCACCTCCGTGCGGTGGACCAGGTTGTAGTGGGGCTGGATGGAGTCAAAGCGGGCGTAGCCGTGTTTGTCGCTCACCCACAGGGCCTTGGTCAGCAGCCAGGCCGGGTAGTTGCTGGCCCCGATGTAGCGCACCTTGCCCGCCCGCACCAGGTCGTCCAGGGCGCGCAGAGTCTCCTCCAGCGGGGTCTCGCGGTCCGGCCAGTGGACCTGGTAGAGGTCGATGGTCTCCACTTGCAGGCGGCGCAGGCTGTGCTCCACGGCCAGCGTGATGTGCTGGCGGCTGAGGCCCTCCCCATTGGGGCCGTCCCACATGCGCCCGCGCACCTTGGTGGCGATCACCACCTGCTCGCGCGGCTTGGACTTCAGCCATTTGCCGATGATCGTCTCGGCCACCCCGCCGGGGTTGCCCTCCGCCCAGGCGCTGTAGACATCCGCCGTGTCGATGAAGTTGATCCCGGCCTCCCAGGCGCGGTCCAGCACCTGGAGCGATTGCTCCTCCGTGCTGGTCCAGCGGAAGGTCATGGTGCCCAGGCACAACGCGCTGACCTTGAGGCCGGTGCGTCCGAGGGTGCGGTATTCCATGCCGGGTTTCCTCCTTCTTTTTGTCTGTTGTCCAGGGTGGGCCGTTGCGTGGGGGACAATGCCCCCGGCAGAGCTTACCCACTTTGCCGCCCTTTGCGCCAGTTGTGCGGCCCGCCGGGCCGTAGGAAACCGGTTAGAAAGCGCGGCACTGGCCCCAGCCGTCTTGTCCTGCTGCCCAAATGGCATTACAATGCCAGTAACGAAGTCTTACACTCTTGACAACCGATACCAGGGCGCGGGTAACCTTGCCGGTATCGCCAGGTGATATGAGGGAATTCGCTCATGGATTTAGTGGAATTACTCAAAGGCGTGGAGTTGTTCTCCGGCTTGAATGAAGATCAACTGAAGCGCCTGTCTGCCATCAGCCACCCCGTCGAGTACCAGGACGGCCAGGTGGTCTTCGCCCAGGGCGAGCAGGGGGACGCGCTCTATGTCATTCGCGAAGGCCAGGTGGAGGTGCTGGTGGGGGAGGACCCGGCCACGGCCCATTCTGCCGTCTACCTGGGCCGGGGGCAGATCTTCGGGGAGATGGCCCTGGTGGATTATGGCGAGCGTTCAGCAACGATCCGCTGCGCCAGCGACCGCGCCGTGATCGACCGGATCAAGCGGGAGGATTTTGAGCGCCTGTGTGAGTCGGATACCGCCATCGGCTACATCGTCATGCGCAATATTGCCAGCGACCTGTCCTTTAAGCTGCGCCACCGCAACCTCGATCCTCAGTCTAACTGAGCGGGGGGCGTGTGAGGACAGTGGGCTGCTAGCACAGGAAAGGAGGCAAGCGCCGTTCCTCTATGCCGCCTGAGCGCGACATCCCCTGGCGCGAGACAGATGATCTATAAAGTGAGTTATGTGGTTATGGGCGGGGAACACCCCGGCGGAATCATGAATCATATACAACGCCCGGAGGTCGGTGACCAGGTGGAGATCGGCAAGCGCGCCTTCGAGATCATCGAGATCCACGAGGTGATGCCACCACGGGGCGATTTTCAATTCCTGCACGCCACGGTGAAGCCAGTGGAGGCGACGAAGTCGGTGCATGATTCCTGATGGTCTTGTTCCTGCCGGGCAGCCCGCCGGATGCATTGCTCCAGTGGGCTTTTTTTTGTTATCCCAGGGGCCGCAGGGGGCTGGCCCCGCCGGTTGGCCCGCTGCCCGCTACGCGCCGGTCAGGCTCCGGCTTCTTCGGCGGTCTCCTGTTGCAGTGCCAGGGCGATGAACTGCTGCATCCGCTCGTAGTGTGACCCCTTCCAGTAGATCTGCCCGCACTCCTGGCACATGCGAAACTCGTCAAAGCCCTGGCGCGTCCCCGGCTTCAGCCGATCCAGGATGTCCTCTTTGGGGACCGGCCTCAGCAGCCCGTTGCAGCGGATGCAGCGCCGGAACGGCGCGACCAGCCGGAACAGGTCGAAGCGGCGCAGTACCTCCGCCAGTTGCAGCCGGGGGTTGGTGGACCGCACCCAGTAGCCACGGGTGACGATGCTGCGCTTAAGCAGGCCACGGTCGCGCGTGAGCAGGGTGCGCTTCTCCTCGCTGGAGATGCGGGCCAGCTCGTCATCCTCGTAATCGTTGCGGTACAGCGTATCGAAGCCGAGCATGCGCAGGTAGGCGGCCAGGCGGCCCAGGTGTGTATCCAGCACGAAGCGCGGCTCCCGCAGCGGCCTGGGCCGCACGCGCACCAGCGGGGTGATGTCGAAGGACTCGAAGACGGGGTAGACGCTGATGCGGTCGCCATCCTGCACGATGTAGGTGAAATCCACGGAGTCGCCGTTGACCAGGATGAGGTCAACTTCGGTGTGCGGCACGCCGAGCGCTTCGATCATGTCCTTAACCGAAGCGCGCACCAGGAAGCAGTGGGTGAAGGGGACGCGCCTGCGCTCTGGGGGCAGGAAGTCGTTCAGCTCCGCGTAGAAGCGGAAGTGGGCGCGCCAGGTCACCTCAGGCCCTCCGGAAGACGCGCTCAGCGCCCGCCATCGTCCTGCGCCTCCTGGCCCGTCACATGGGCGGCCTCCGCGTCGCGGTGATCCTGTGCGCCGTTCATCAGCGCCAGCAGGCGCTGCTCCAGCGCGCCGTAGCCGGTAGGGCGCAGCTCCAGGGGCAGGCCCAGCGCCTGGGCGGCGGCCTGCGCCCTGGCCAGCAGGGCGGGGTCCTGGCGCTGTTGCAGGTAAACCACACGGCGGTAATGGCCGAAGTATCGGTCCCGCAGCTCCGGGTAGCGGTCCAGGCCCAGCCCCTCGATCACCAGGTGGTCAAAGGAGCCGGCCAGGTAGTCCGTGAGGAAGAAAGTGCCCGGCTCCTCCTCCATCAGGGTGGCAAAGCCCTCTGCCCCGGCGTACTGCTCGTAGCAGTGCGGCCCGCTGATGCGCTCCGCGCCCCAGGCCCGCAATGCCTCGTCCAGCCGGCCCGCCGTGCCGCAATCGCCATAGACCACGATCACACGCTCGTAGCCCGCGCCGTCCTGGGCGATGCGTCTGGTTACGGCCTCCGGGATGCGCTCCGGTGTGTTGTGCAGCAGGGCGGGCACGGCCAGCACTTTGGCGTCCCAGCCGTGGCGGTCCCGCAGGGCGATCACCTCGCGGGCCAGCGCGCCGCAGGCAACCAGCAGGACGCTCATGCGCCGGGAGGCTCCCCGTGCAGCACGCGGGCGATGGCGCGGATGTGCTCCGGCGTACTGCCGCAGCAGGCCCCGATGATGCGCGCGCCCTCGTCGCGCAGCTTCTGCGCGTAACCAGCCATGGCCTCCGGCGTTGCGTCGTAAACGGGGACGCCGCCTTCCAGGCGAGGGATGCCCGCGTTGGCCTTGGCCACCAGCACGGTCTGCGGGCTGGCGGCGTGCATCTTGGTGATCACGGCCTCGATCTCGTCCGGCCCGTTGCCGCAGTTGCCGCCCAGGGCCAGCACGTCGAACGCGCTCAGGGCGGCCACGGCCTGCTCCGGGGTGACGCCCATCATGGTGCGGCCATGCGTGTCGAAGGTCATCGTGGTGACCAGCGGGAAGTCCGGGGCGGCCCGCCGCGCGCCCTCCACGGCGGCGCGCACCTCCTCCAGGTCGGACATCGTCTCGATCCACAGCACGTCCACGCCGCCCTCCACCAGCGCCCTGGCCTGCTCCTCAAAGGCAGCCGCGGCCTCGTCAAAGGCCAGCTCGCCGTAGGGCTGCAAGACGCCCCCTGTCGGCCCCATGGACCCGGCCACGACCACCGGGTGCGGGGCGGCGTCGGCCTCGATGCGGGCCAGTTGGGCGGCGGCCTGGTTCAGCTCGGCGGCGCGGTCGGCCAGGTCGTGCAGGGCCAGGCGCAGGCGGTTGCCGCCGAAGGTGTTGGTCAGCACGATCTGCGCCCCGGCCTGGATGTAGCTCCGATGCACGCTGCGCACCTTCTCCGGATGCTCCACGTTCCACAGCTCCGGCGAGGCTCCCTGCTCCAGGCCCAGGGCAAAGAGCATAGTGCCCATCGCGCCGTCGGCGATGATCGGCCTGCCGGAATCCAGCAGTGCTTGCAGGGTGGTTTTCATGCGCTCTCTCCTGCCCTCTTGCCCCGCTTGAGGGCCAAAAAGTGCTTGGCGGTTTGCACCGCTTCGGCAGCGTCGTCGCAATAGGCGTCCGCCTCGATCTCCTCGGCAAAGGCGGCGTTGACCGGCGCGCCGCCGACCAGCACAATGTACTTGTCGCGCAGGCCGCGCGCCTTCAGCTCGTCGATCACGACCTTCATGTAGGGCATGGTCGTCGTCAGCAGGGCGGACATGCCCAGGATGTCGGCGTTGTGCGCCTCCAGCGCCTCGATGAAAGCCTCCGCTTTGGTGTTGATGCCCAGGTCGAACACCTCGATGCCCGCGCCCTCCCACATCATGGCCACCAGGTTCTTGCCGATGTCGTGGATGTCGCCCTTGACCGTGCCGATCACCGCCCTGCCGATCTTCTGCACGCCGGTTTGCACCAGCAGCGGCTGCAAAACGGCCATGCCCGCCTTCATCGCCTTGGCGGCCATCAGCACCTCCGGCACGAAGAGGATGCCGTCGCGGAAGTCCACGCCCACCACGTCCATCCCGGCGATGAGGCCGCTGGTCATGATGTCGTAGGGCGTCATGCCCCGGCGCAGACATTCCTCCACGGCTGCCACCACCGCGTCGGCGCGGCCATGGTAAAGGTCCTCCCCCATCTTCTTCAGCAACGCTTCTGTGCTCAGGGCTTGCAGGTCGTGTGGGTCATCCGGCATGGTGGCTTCCTCTTTGTGCGGTTGTGTTATGCCCGGCTACGCATGTTGCGCGCCTGCCGCCGCAGCGGGCAG
>FWPU01000365.1_pt1 | contig 145198 bp, 163 predicted proteins | sample 2228361 | NCBI WGS metagenome assembly FWPU01 (sample SAMEA103939777, study PRJEB20133) | metagenome | reverse complement strand
CGGGGACTGATGCCCTGAGCACCACGCAGTACTGGCTAGACAGGATGGCAGAGCTTGAGACACATTACAGAACGGTATATGAAAACGAATACTACAAGATACTGGTTCTAAGATAATAAGAAAAATGCAAAAGGTTATTTTTCCATCGCAATCCTTCCCTTAACTGTTTGACCAAGACAGCCATCGTCGCCATAACAAAGCACGGGATCGAAATAGCACGCAGGATAAAGCAAAAGATGCCCGAAGTAGAGATCTACGTCCCGGCAAAGCACAGCGACGGCGTGACCGATATCAATTGGTTCTCAGAGCAGAGCACGCAGCTCGTCGGCAGCCTCTTCAAGACGTACGACGCCCTGATCTGCATATTCTCTCTTGGCGCGGTGATAAGGATGGTCGCGCCGCACCTTGTCGATAAAAAGAGCGACCCGGCGGTAGTCGTCATAGACGACAGGGCAAACCACGTCATAAGCGCGCTATCGGGCCATCTTGGAGGTGCAAATGCGCTGGCGAGGCTGGTCGCCTCGTTCCTTGGCGCGCAGCCCGTCATTACGACAGCAGCAGACGTCAACGAGACAATCGCAGTCGATCTCGTGGGCAGGGAGTTTGGCTGGACAATCGAGAACTTCGAAAACGTGACCAAGACGAGTGCATTCATGGTCAACGAAGAAAAGATCGCTATTTACCAAGACGCAGGAGAAAGGAACTGGTGGCACGCACCACTGCCAAAAAATGTCGCTGTTGTTGGCAGTATCGAAGAGATCAAGTCGCCTGAGTTCAAGGCCGGCCTCGTTATTTCCGACAGGGCAATTTCCGATCCTGAAATAATAAGCAAGTCGGTCATTTATAGGCCCAAGTCGCTCGTCGTCGGGATCGGCCTGCACTGGGACACAAGCAAGGATGTCATTGAATCTGGAATCATGACGGTTTTCAAGGTAAAAGGTCTGTCGTTCAAAAGCATAAGGAACATCTCTAGCATCAACCGCGGGGCAAAGGTAAAGGGCCTTGAGGAATTTTCAAAACAATATGGGATACCTATCGAGATCTATGACAAGGACAAGCTGGCGTCGGTAAACGTCCCGAACCCTTCACAGACCGTTCAAAAGTTCGAGGGGACACCCAGCGTTTCAGAGGCGTCGTCGCTGCTGAGCTCAAAGGGCGAGCTTGTCGTGCCAAAGCAAAAGTTCTCGCCAAACCTCACTGTGGCAGTCTCACGCATCAACTTTAACCAAATTTAGATATAAATATTCAATATTTTATAGTAAATATGCGACTTTTTTCTGCTGATGAACTAATTTTAAATATTGCATTGTTGTATCATAATTCTGATATGGCATGTCAGAACCAGTAATACTCCACTGGGAGCGTGTCATACACAAGAACGTGCGATCTAGGGACGGATACGACATCGGAAACATCATTTCAGAAGCTGGCGACACTATAACCGTGATGCAGGGTGCAAGCCGCGAATACAATATTCCAAAATCGGCCGTTGATGGCTTTAACGGGTCAGAAGTCAGCCTTTCAATGACGTATTCAGAAGTTCAAAGCTACAAGGTAGCATAGCTACCTTCTCTATTTTTTGCAGGCGCGGCTAATTTTCTACGAACGGCCAAGAAATAATTCTTTTAAGCAAGTTATTTTCTGGAAAATTCCCAGTTTGACCTCGTAGGTAAATGTATTGCTAGTTGCATTATGCGGAATGCCGTTTGAATACCATGATATTTCCGCATATACCGAATACTTGCCAATCTCGTTTGTCGGATTGTATCGAACAACTAAAGTACAATTGTTGTCTACTTCTGCTTCTACATGATGGTTACATTGAATAATTTACCACTAGGGGTTGCTGTATAGTATACTACCTTGACGACAGGATGCCAGGGTCTTGAATATTCATAGTCCTCATTAGTCGTTGGAACAAATCTGTACATAGCTTTCCTTGGATTTTTTGAGGCTCACCTTTTTTTAGTTCAGAGCTTGCCCAAATAGTAAACGAAGAGGAAACATCGTGGTTGTTTTGAGCATATACGGTTGGAGCAAGTGAAGCTGTCGTTAGAATACAAAATGATATCACTATTATAACAGGAAAACAAGTCGCTTTTCAATGTAAGGTTATAAGATGGATTAGCTATTTGTTACAACGTTGCCTGTCCAGCTTGACGACACCGATGTTGCTATAGTGAAATCGCTGATGGAAGATGGTCGCAAGTCCTTTCGGGCCATATCACGCGAGATAAAGGTAAGCACTCCTACTGTCAAGGCCAGGTACGAGCGCCTTGTTAATATGGGCCTCATCAAGGCAATCAAACCTGAAATTGACCTGTCAAAAGTGGACAAGAAAAGCAAGGATGAATTTGACGACACTCTGGAATCGCTGAAAAAGCAAAAGAAGCACTTTCACGTTTACGTTGAAGGTCTTAAAGTCAAGCTGAAATGCGAGTTCTGCGGAGGGCCCATCCACGGCAAGCCCAAGGTTCTGAAATTTGCAGGCTTTGAGAGGTTCTTTTGCTGCACCCAGTGCAGGGTATCCTACAAGGACAAGCACGGCGGACGTATAGAAATGCTCAAGGAACAATACAAAAAGCGCTAGACATCAAGAGGAGGATGGCGGCCGATCACTTGCCCATCAAACTCAAACATCACTACCTCTATGTCTAGCTGTCTCTTTGAGTGCTCGCTCATCTGCTCGTGTACCTTCTTGCATACAAGATCAAAGTATCCGGCGACATTGTTTTTCGTTATTATCTCTGACACGTGCCGGGCAGTGTTTGCGCCCCTGATCTCTTGAACAACCTCTGGCGGCGCTTTGCATTCGGCTGCAAGGCGCGCCATGAACTCCATGTCAACATGCGAGCCGGCGACATGCGTCTGCTTGACTCCCATCGCCATTTTTGTCAGCTTGCCGATAAAGCCGGCAATGATCGCCTTGCGCAATTTCTTGCTTGCGCACTGCTTTATCGAGTAGCCGGCAAAGTCTCCCATCTGCACAAAGCAGTGATCAGGCAGCTTGAACAGCGTCTTGGCAAAGTCCTCGCTGCGCCCTCCGGTTGTAAGAACGGTAGTGTCCGCACCCATCGCGATTGCCACGTCAAGGCCTTGCCTGATCGAGGCAGCAAACGACGCTGTCGAGTAAGGCAGGACTATGCCAGTGGTGCCAAGAATAGAGATGCCGCCTAGAATGCCAAGGCGTGGGTTGTCGGTCCTTTTGGCGATCTCTTCACCCTTTGGGACCGATATCACGACCTCGACTCCGTGTTTTTTCAATTGATCTTGTGCGACTTCGCGGACTGCCTGCTCAAGCATCTTCATCGGGATAGGGTTGATCGCGGCCTTGCCTATTTCAAGCCCTAGCCCCGGCTTGGTCACCCTGCCAACTCCCTTACCTCCGTCGATGTTTATCTGGCCGGCGTTGTCGCTGAGCGAAACAGTGGAGCATATCTCTGCGCCGTGCGTGACGTCCGGGTCGTCGCCGCCGTCTTTTATCGCGGCACAGGTGGCCTTGTTGCCGTCGATTCTTGTCCACGCGATCTTGATCGTGGCAGTCTTGCCTTTTGGCAGCGACACCGTCACCTGCTCGACTGGCTTCTCAATTAAAGCATAAAGCGCGCCCTTCGTGGCCGCCGTCGCGGTAGTGCCTGTCGTGTAGCCTGTTCTGAGTGCGCCCTTGCGCCTTTTTTCCTCGATCTCTGGCGGCAGCTCTTGTTCCTGCTCTGCAAGCTCTAGATCCTTGTCTTCAGCAAACATATTACAGCAGCACTGTCCCGCCATCTATCACTATCGTGTTGCCTGTCGCAAATGAAAAATCGTCACTTGCCAAGCTTGCGGCAACCTTGGCGACTTCTGACGGGTCGCCCCACCTTTTCATCGAGTTTTCCATCGCCGCCTTTTTCCTTTCAGTCACGGTCATTGAATTGAAGGTGGCTTCGCTAGAGATGTTGCCAAGCGCAAGGGTGTATGCCCGGACGTTCTTGTCCCCGTATTCAAGCGCAATGTGCTTTGTAATGGCGATCACGCCGGCCTTTGCGACCGTGTAGGGCGCGCCCTCGGTGTGCCCTGACACTGCAGGCGTCGAAGAGATGTTGATTATCACTCCCCCGCCGCCCTTGATCATGAACGGGAGCGCGGAAAGGCATAGCCGGAGGGTGCCTTTGAGGTCCACTTCTATCACCCTGTCAAACTCTTCTTCGGCAACCTCGTGGAACCTCTTTGTCCACATGTTGCGGTCAAACGGGTATCCAGCGTTGTTGATCAAGATATCGATGCGCCCGTGCCTCTCTGCTACGTGGCGCACGAATTTTGTCACGCCGGGCGCGTCAGTCACATCCAGCCTTTCAGGGTATGCCTTGCCCTTGATCATGTTGGCAGTCTTTTCTGCGCTTGCGATCTTGCGCGAACACACGATAACAGTGGCGCCGCGCGCGGCATACTCTTTGGCTATCTGGAAGCCAATGCCCCCGCTTGCGCCAGTAACTACTGCAACCTTGTTCTTTAGCAACAACAACTGGAAAGTCTATGCCCTCTGGCTATTTTTAATATTAGCGCAGCTCGAAAGCCTTGTCGGTCTTTTCCCAGGTAAAGTTCTGGTCGTTTCTTCCAAAGTGACCGTAGGCTGCAGTCTTGTGGTATATCGGGCGCTTGAGGTCAAGCGTCTTTATGATGCCTGCCGGCCTCATGTCAAAGACTTTGTGGACCTTGGCTTCGATCTCTTCTTCCGAGGCCTTGCCGGTGCCAAACGTGTCTATCATTATAGAGACTGGTTCTGCCACACCTATCGCGTAGGCCACCTGCACTTCGCACTTGTCCGCAAGACCTGCAGCAACAATGTTCTTGGCCACGTATCTTGCCATGTAGCAGGCAGACCTGTCTACCTTTGACGGGTCCTTACCAGAGAACGCCCCGCCTCCATGCCTCCCCATGCCGCCATAGGTATCAGCAATTATCTTTCTACCTGTCAGGCCAGTGTCGCCGGGCGGGCCGCCTATCACGAACCTGCCTGTCGGGTTGACAAGGAACTTTGTCCTGCTATCAATCCAGCTGCCGCAGACTGGTTTTACCACCTTGTTGATTATCTCTTCTCGCAGCTGACTCATGCCAATGTCCGGCGAGTGCTGTGTCGAGACGACTACCGTGTCAATGCGTTTTGGAACGCCGTCTTCATAAACGACAGAGACTTGGGACTTGCCGTCCGGCCTGACCCAGCTCAGCTCTTTCTTTTTGCGCACTTGTGCCAGCTTCATCGATATCTGGTGAGCCATCGTGATCGGAAGTGGCATCAATTCTGGTGTTTCGTTTGTGGCGTATCCAAACATGAGCCCCTGATCGCCGGCTCCCTGCTCCTTGTTTGAAGTGGCCGTGACGCCCAGGGAGATATCAGGGCTCTGCTCGTGCAATGCTGCGAGCACGGCGCACGAGTCGCAGTCAAAACCATAATCCGGCTTGTCGTACCCTATTTCCCTGATCGTGTCGCGCACGATCTTTTGCACATCCACCCTGCCCTTTGACGTGACCTCGCCGGCGACAAACACGATGCCAGTCGTGGTCATTGACTCTATGGCGACACGAGAGTCAGGATCCTGCCTTAGAAAATCGTCAAGAACGGCGTCAGATATCTGGTCGCACACCTTATCAGGGTGCCCCTCAGTTACGCTTTCAGATGTAAACAACCATCTTCTTACCATTTATAAAATAGCACCGACTTCATGGCTAGAACTCTTTTTCTAGTTTGATGAACAGGACATTGTTGCCCCTTATCACGACCTTGCCATAGTTTGCAAGCACGTCAGAGCCGTTGAACTCTTCGGCGTCTGTCAGGATCAGGTTCATGTACGAGTCGACGTTGTTCATCCTGCCCTTGTATTCTATTTCGCTCTTGAGCCTTACAGCAACCTTCCTGTTGATCGCACGCTGCAGTGTCGACAGGGGGCGCTTTGGTTGCTGTTGTGATGACGGCGAAGATGACAATCTAACTAATCGCTTTTGAAAAATCGTGGCTCGAATAAAAAGGTTCCTTTGCCGCAGGTTCATAAGTGGGTTTTGTACATAGTAGAGATATAGCGAGCTTGGCACGTTGGCTACCACCATTTCTACCGGCTCAAAAGCAATAGATTCGCTCCTTGGAGGAGGCGGCATACGCACAGGCATGCTAACGGATGTTTATGGCGAAAGCGGCTCGGGCAAGTCGCAACTTTGCTTCACCCTTTGTGCCAACTGCGCAAGGGCCGGTGGCACGGCGATATTTGTCGATACCGCCGGGACGTTCCGGCCAGAGCGCATAGTCGAGATATCCGGCTCGCCCGGCGCGCTTGAAAAGATCAATTTTATAAGGGCGCTTAACACGCTTGACCAGACAAACGCTATCAGGAAAATCCTTGACACAGGTCCGCAGCTCGTAGTAGTGGACACACTGACGTCGCTCTTTTCTGCAGAGTACTCGGGGCCTGCCCGGCACCTTGCGGTGATGAAGCACATGCACGAGCTGGCGCTCGCCGCGATAAATGCCGGCTGCGCGGTCGTAGTCACCAACATGGTCAGAAACGCGCCGATAACTGTAGTCGACCAGGCAGGCCGCAACATTGCGCAGGCGGTGGTGCCTTCCCAGCAGCGCGAGTATCTTGGGAGCTCGGTCTCGATCTATTCACATATAAAGGTCAAGCTGGAGATAGTCGACGCGGCCAAATCCTCGTTCAGGGCTCTGCTCGTCCAGTCGGCAGGCAAAGAGCCCGTGCCATTTTCCATAACGCCTCGCGGGATTTCTGATATCATCAATTAGAATAATTTTATACCCCGCTGTTCTATTGGAGCATGTGAGCGCACCAGCGCAGGAAGAGCTGCTAAAGGCCGGCAAGGTGCCGCTGTCTATAGTCCTTCCAACGTACAACGAGTCTCAAAACATAGCCAAGATGCTCGATTCGATAGCCGAAGCGCTCCCTGCAGATACTGCCGCAGAGATTATCGTCGTGGACGACAATTCGCCCGATGGCACCGGCGACATTGCGGCCCAGCACGCCAAGAACATCAGCAACAAAAAAGTGCGCATCGAAGTCATCCGCCGGCCGGGCAAAATGGGGCTCAGCTCTGCCATACTTGCCGGCGTCCAATCGGCCGCAGGCGAGATCGTAGTTGTCATGGACGGCGACTTTTCCCACCCGCCGCAAACGATCTCCCACATGCTTGAGGAGCTCCAGGACCCGAAATGCGATATCGTGGTCGCGTCAAGGTACGTCAAGGGAGGCTCAGTGATAGGATGGCCTTTCAAGCGCAGACTCATGAGCAAGAGCGCGACAAAGATCGCGCAGGTGGGCCTTGGCATCGAAGTGAAGGATCCAATGTCAGGGTTCTTTGCTTTCAGGCGGCGCATCATAGAAGGAGTCAAGTTTGACGCGATAGGCTACAAAATGCTGCTTGAAATTCTGGTCAAGGCAAAGGGCGCCCGCGTCAAGGAAGTGCCTTATACTTTTACCAACAGGCGCGCCGGCGCCAGCAAGCTCGACTCGTCTGTCATGTTTGACTACCTGCGGGCGGTGTGGAGGCTGTACCGCTATGGCAAGTCGCTGCGGGAAAAGGAAAGACGCGCTTCGGTCCGCTTTCTTTCAAAAGCGGCAAGGTTTTACACGATCGGAGCGACTGGGCTGCTTGTCAATTATGCTGCCACTACCCTGTTTGTCGGACTGCTGCCGGGCATCTGGATCCTGTATGCAGCAGTGGCTGGAATAGTATTTTCGATAACTTCAAACTTTTTCCTCAACAAGCTGTGGACATTTGAAGATAGGGACTTTACGGCAAACACGACACTGGTGCAATACGGCCTGTTTGCAGGCTTTAGCTCACCGGGTGCCGCCATACAGCTATCGATGCTATACATGCTGCATGGGAGCCAGCAGGTAAGCTACCCTGTCGCGCTGGTCCTTGCAGTGATGGTTGCAGCCGTTGGAAACTTTTTGTTCAACAAAAAGTGGACCTTCAAGGAGAAAATATGGAGCTAAATTGGCGACCGCGACGATACTATCACGGATTTGATAAATTTACATCAAAAACCTTAATTATTTACCTACACTAACAACATGCAACCAACAAAACGTCCGCTAAATAGGTAGAAGGACCCTCCGTATCAATTAGGGGTATTTGGGGCCCCTGCGATAGGAGGACGACCCTACCTAATTATAGACACACATATAGAGTCTCCATACAGAACGTAGCGTCAAAATGCTTTAATCCGATTTCACCCGACCGTCGCCATTGGATCTGATTGAGGAGTCTACCAAGATCCTGTCGGCCGCGCTGGAAGGCGCGTCGCGCGCCAGAATCGCGGCGCTGCAGCAACACCTAAAGCATAACGAGATAGAATGGCTGCTGAAAATGCTCGTAGACAGGAAGCTGCTCGAGATGGACTCGACATCATCTTCAGCCTACTACTGGACTACCGTCAACGGCGTCAAGCTTTTAGAGATCCGGTTCAACATGGAGCGGATGCTGCAGGCGCAAAAAAGCCTAGTTTGAGCGCCTCTTTCTCGGCTCCATCAGCCCCATCAGCTGGTAGCCGTATTCCAGATTGTGCTTGACGTGGTTTATCCCGTGCGTCCCATGCGGGACGAACTTGCCATCGAGGACGTTTTCGATGTAGGTCTTGGCTTTTCTTATCGAGTTAATGGCGTGCTGCAGCTGGTTGTCGGTCAGTTTGCGCCCAAGCTCCTTTTCAACCTCCTTCTTGAAGGCTGCCGGGCTTGATAGCAGTTTGCTGTACTTTTGCAGGCGCTTGTAGTTTAGCGAAAGATCGGTTATCTTTTTGATGTCTGCTGCTTGCAGGCCGGCAAGCGACTGCTCAAGGTCCTTCCGCGGCCTGCCTGTGATGTGCACGAGGTTTTCCACCAGCTCGTCGCTGTACGAGGGCAGATCCTGTGAGGCAGATGATGCCGGCTTTTCGCTTGTCGGAGTTCCGACATAGGTTGCAGCAGGGTCTTCCAGTATCGCAGTTGACTTTCTTTCCTGATAATATCTATCTAGGCTATAGACTCCGACTGCCTCTCCTCTGGTATCAACCCCCTTGTCAAGTGCAGAAATAGTATCGACAATGATCCGGGGGTAGTGCAGCTTCACCCTGTCATCTGACTTTTGGTAGTTCTCCATGATGTCGACGTAAATGTGAAAAGTGGCGTCGTTGACCGCCTTTGCACCGGCCCTCTTTGAATCGACGCCCTTTGCAGCCACCGTCAAAAAGTCGCACATTTCGGATTGGGAGAACAGCCGGCCGCTGACTGCGCACGAGTCGGCTATTGCCTTGGCCGCGGTTATCCACTTGCCGTACGTGTTCACTGTGCCAAGTGGGACACTTCCTACAAATTCAACCGCCTTTTTTCGCACCTCAGGGTCGTCGATCTTGAGCAGGTCAAGGCATGCAGTAAGCACGTTGCCCAAGGATGGAGAGGAAGAAAAAGACTGGCTTTCGTTTGGCTCTTGGAGGGATGGCGAAGGATGCTGCTTGCTGTTGTTAGCGGAAGGATGAGAAACCATTGTCAAGGCTAATAGGCAAAAATCATGCCTTAAAGCTTTCGCAGGCACCCTGCCATTCGACACCAGTCGGAGAACAAGGCTTTTTACGTAGGCGGCTGGAACTAGCAGGTTGATGGACACCCTTGAAGCCATTTTTTCAATGCAGAAGGAACTTGCATCCATGATGGACCTATCTCGCTATCCAACTTCGGCCGAGGGCAGGGTTTCGGCGCTTTCGACTGCGATAATCCACGAAGCGGTGGAGCTCCAGCGGCTTACGAGCTGGAAGTGGTGGAAAAAGCCGGCAGCCTTTGACAGCATGGCGGCAAAGGAGGAACTTATCGACATCTGGCATTTTGTCGTCCAGGCATCGATAGAGCTTGGCATGAGCCCGGCCGACATACTGGAGGAATACAAGAAAAAGAACAAGGTCAACCGCGATAGGCAGGCTTCAGGCTACTAGTAGCTTCTCAATATCAGTGGTGCCTATCATGTCCAAGATTTCGACCTGTTGCCTGAATGCATCCACATCGCCGGCTGGCGACTCTAATATCGGGTACGGCCCCAGTGCGCCGACTATCCTGCCATTCCTGTCTATGCCGTTTCTGGCAAGCGCAAGCAGGGCCTGACCCGCCCTGTGCCCCTTGACCTCTTTGCCGCAGACGATTATGCGCCTAAGCTCTGGATGATCGAGCGCAAACTTGATCATCGCGTCGATGCCCCTGTTCTCCGAGAGGAGCCGGCCGGCTATTGCGATCTTGTTCATAACAGGATCAGACTTGGATAGCTTTTCCAAGAGATCCATGCTTGACAGAGTGCATATCGCCAGCTCCTTTCCCATGCCAAGGTGGTATTCGTGCTTGATCGGCAGCACGGCTTCACACACCTTACCGGCCACATCGTCGAGTTTTTTCCGGATGCCCATTATTATTAGAGTCCCCAGCTGACCTTGCTTATCGGAGTCATCTTGAGGAATGGCGCTTCGCCTTCCTTCCATGGATCCCGTCTCACCCATTCAAAGCGATCGTGGAATATCTTGTAAAGCCTTGCAAATTCCTTCCCTTTTTCGATTATCTCTGCCTTCCCCTGGATGCACACGGCCTTGTTGCCAACAGAGCTGTAGATGTCAACTGCCAGAGCCACGCGGTTGTTCGCCTTGATGTTTTCGTACTTTTTTGTTTCATAGTCGGTTGCAATGTAAAAGGCGCCGTCCTCAAAAACGTACGACACTGGCGTAATGTGCGGAATGTTGTCATGGCATGTTGCTATCCTGCATGCCTCGTTACGTTCCAGAAACTCGCGCTCTGCCTTGCTGAAGGTCACTCTGCCCAACAGAAGAATCTGGAAATTCCTGCTATTTATAGACGCGTGTTTGAACTCATTAAATAACATGTCTGCGTAGCAATTGCAATGGCATCCAGAGCGAACGTTGCTCAGGTGAGATGCTCGGTCTGTGGAAAGACCTTTCTGACGCAGCAGGAGGCCGACGAGCACACAAAGCGCGACCACGTGCAGCAAACGAGCCCCGCCGGCGTAAGCTAAGAGCCACCACTAGTTTTTTTGTCACTTCTCCACCTGCTGAATCTTACCATGAACACGCCGGCTGCGATTATCAGCAACGTAACTGCAAGGAACCCCGGCTGCACTATTGCGGCTAGTTGCTCCGGCGCCGTCGAAGTGTAGGAGCACCTTTCTTTACTATCTTCACACTCTTTGATCACTGGGAACGCCAGCAGAACGACTACGAACGCCACCAAGAGTGCGACTCCGGCCGATGACACTATCGCGCCAGACTTGGCAAGCACTTCAAGCGACAATCAGCAATATGCTGCTCATGGGCGCTTGATTAAAGTTCCGCAGGGTCGAGTGTGGCAAAGCGGTACGAATCATCCTTCCGCACCCGCTTGAAGCGGCTATCAAAGTACAGAAAGGGCTTGTCCTTGTAGACATGCTTGTCCCACAGGTCGTGAACCTTGCCAAAATAGTCCTTTTTCGTCTTGCCCTTCATCCGGAGAAGCTCATGCGCAAGGACGTGCGACACCCGGGGGCAGTTATTATCCGCATAGAACACATAGCGCTCTGTCTCAGAGACGCCGCTGTCCGGCCTCTGCCACCATGCCATCCCGATGTTCTCTGCCGTGTATCCCTCGGTATTACAGTCAGTCCAGAACGGCTTGAAATATGCAAGGTAAAAGTGGTAAATATCGTTTCCTCTTTCAGAGTGGTCCCTTACAAGGTATGCAAGCGACATCCTGTCAAACAGCTTGCCCGGGATCACGGGCAGGATGTCGGCTTCGACAGGCAGCTCGACATCGAAATAGCGCTGCGCCCACCACTTGAAGAAACGGGACATAGATGAAACGTAGCCCCAATCCTCCTGCTGTCTCTGCTGCCACTCTTTATTCTTGGCGACATAGATGAAGAAGAGCTTGTCTGCTTTCAACGCTGGCTCAGCCGTCTTTGTGCGTATGATGGCCACCGCAGCTGCACGAGTCATCGCCGCCCACCCAGCCGGTCTTTTTCGGCTGCGGATGGAACTTGCTCATGTGCTTCAATAACTTGTAGTCAGAATCAAAACCCTCGCCGCAGATCGAGCAGTTCTGGAGTATCCGGAATTCTTTCAACGTTCTACGATTAAATTAAAAAGGAATTTAAGCATAACTGCAAGCAGGCAGCGGAATCTACAGTTCATCACATATCTTGGACAATAGGAGCATATTGGCAGTCATCATTCCGCCGCAAAAGCCGGTAGTTTTGATCACATTTTTCACGGTAGGAACAAATGAGGACCACTACCGGAAATAAAAGAGAAATAATAAGTTGTACACATTCGTTATAAAGTGATAATATCGATAGGGTGCAATGATTGATGGATGGCTCACAAGAACCAACCATCAGGAACGAAAAGAAATGCCAAAAAGATGATGACCATTAACGATAAACTTGTCATCTACCTTAATGACGCTTTAGCTATTGAAAATGTCGCTATACCAAGGTTGCAGCAAAGGATAAAGGAAGTCTCCCTGCCCGAAGCAAAAGAGCAATTGAAGCACCACCTTGAAGAAACGAGAGAGCAACAAAGTAGACTTGAGCAACTTATTTCGAACCTTGGCGGAAAGGCTACCCATGAAGCTGCACTGCTGCCTCTACCTGCGACACCCAAGAGCTTAGCAAACGCAATGAAGCAGTCAGTTATAGAAGCAGAGAAACAGCTGATAGCAGCCAAAGAGGATGTGATAATAGAAAATGCCGAGATTGTATGCACGATACGCTGAGCCAGCTCGCCCAGATTATGGATGTCGGTGATGCAGTGCCAGTATTTGCACAGAATCTTAATGAAGAAAAGGAAATGGCTGATTGGCTAAGAGCGAACCTGCCTGCAATGATAACGCAGCTCTATCCATAGTCTTCGGTTGCCTCTGAAGCTGGCGACAGCCAGACACAACAAGTGGGCGCAGGAACAACTGCTGAAGCGTGATTGATTGATTAAAAACTACGCCAGCCTATTGTTGCGTCGATTCTAGCTTGAGGCAAGGCTTATTGCATTCCGCCTCTTGCGCAAGTAATACTCCAATATAAGTCCAGCGGCGATAGCTCCGCCGGCCACTGCTGCTGTAGTAGCAATGCACATGCGCGCTGGCATTTGTATCCTTCCTTTAACCCCGATATCGTCAGGCATTTCTGCCCGCAGCTCCAAATCTGTTCGAGCAGTTTGCATATCATCATCCCACGTCAGATATTGCCTTTATTGGTTGAGAAAGATGCTTCGGTGCAACGTAAGAAAATAGCAGAAATGAGGCTACTCTGGCTTTCCATTAAGTCACTACCATACCCTTATCATCGATAGCCAGCAAAAGAGCTATTACTTTGAAGAACTGCAAAAGATAGTCAAGTATTACCTGTCCTACCTCTGGGCGTATGTTTTTGCGCCAGTAAAGTCAATGCCTATGCAGGGCTCGTTTCCTTCTACCCATGCATCGTGACCCGGCGGGATTATCGCCACGTCTCCAGGCCCACATTCCATTTCGGTTCCATTGTCCATTCTTACCCTCATTCGCCCAGAAATGATGTACCCGGTATGATGCTGCTGGCAGCTGTCGGTCTTGACTATTGGTTTTACAGATGTTGACCATTTCCACCCCGGTTCAAGCGTGAATCGGCCAATCGATACATCTCCAATATTTGCGATATCCAGCTTACCTTTGTCAAACTTGCGGGTTTCATCTGGCTTGGTGTTAAGGTTTCTTTCTTCCAGCCTTCCCATGCTTTGAGTTGAACTCATATTGTAGGCAGGGTGCAAATGTGCTTTATGGTTACTGGTGTTGTTTACGATAAGATTTCGCTGTCGTCTGCTTTCAGCTACTATCCACGATCTTTTCTGTTTGTCAAAAACAGTTAGAATATTAATTTCAAGCTAGAACTTCTTATGTGGCGGTAATGATGGCCGCAGGCTACGATCCTGTCAAGTACAAGATAAGCTCAATTCAAAACTGGAACACTGTCGCACCCGGCTACCACAGCGACTGGGCAAGCAAGGAAAGGGGCCCCTTCAGGTCGACTGCCGAGCTGATCAAGGCGGCTGACATCAGGTCGGACGACTATGTGCTAGATGTAGCATGCGGCACTGGCGCAGTGTCAATGCATGCTGCGCGGCTGCTTGGGCCTTCAGGGACACTTGTAGGAATTGATTTTTCAAGAGGCGCCCTTGGCATCGCTAAGTCATCTGTCCCGACTGGCCACTTTGCCGAGATGGACGCCGAGAACATTGGATTTGATGTAAAATTTGACAGAATAGTGTGCCAGTATGCCCTGATGTTCTTCCCGGACCCTGTACGGGTTCTTAGCCAGCTCTGGGCACTTTTGAAAAAGGATGACGGCAAGCTTGCAGTAGCGGTCCATGGAATGCCAGAAGGAGTGCCGTACTTTAGCACAGTGATGGAGCCTGTCCTGCGACACATACCGGACATCCGGCCAGAAGGAGCTCCGACGGTTCACCGCTTTGGCAACAAGGCAGACCTGCAAAAAGTGATTGCCAGCGCAGGATTTTCCAAGATCTCGATTGAAGAATTTGTTTTTGAGTGCGAGGCCGGGACCTTTGAAGAGTACTGGTCGGACTATATGTCCACAACGGCAAATTCCATACGAGCCACGATTGAAGGCAGGGGTCTTGGCGTGGTGTCTGCAATAAAGGCCGAGGCAGAAGAGAAGGCGCGCAAGTTCATGAAAGGCGGCAGGATACGGTTTCCATGGCAGGTGCTCATTGCGACTGCGATACGCGCGCAAGACTGATGCCCTCTGTTTCAATAACAGGCGTGTGCAATAAGGACAGAAAAAGCAGATTTTCCTCTACGCCGGCATCAGCTTTGTGGCAGTCGGCATTGCCTCAATAGTTCTAAAGTAACAGTGCGCTATTTCTTTCGAGATCAAATGAGGATAATACATCAGAACCCATAAGAATTTGATAATTGCCTTATGCTTAGATAGCTCAATGAATCATGGGAATGATCCTTCTAGAAATAGCGACAGAGCGCATGGTTATAGACAAGGATGATGAATGTTGCATCCAATTACTAGCTGAAGCGGTCAACAACAGAGCAAAGATAAGAAAAGCCTACAATTCGTTCGTGACGTCTACTTTAACCTGCTTACCTTGGATCTTTACTATTTTTCAACTATCTCTAGAAAAATTGTGATAAGGCATATTTCAGCTATAACTTTTGCCAGCTCTCAAAAGCTCTTTCTAGGCATTCTTTCATAATCTGGTCCAACTGATACTAACGGACCTATTTCGTTGTACAGATTCAAGAATTTGTGGCCCTTATCGCTTGTTTCGTAGACTTGACCAGCCTGATTGTATTCTAGCAGACCATTTTCGATCAGCTGCGACGCGTACTCCTTTAGCTACGCATATGATAGGTACGCTTTGTACATTATTCTTGTCTTCGTTGCGCCCCCGCAGGCAGCTTCTAAAATTTGAGCAGTTATCTCGGTTCTACTTCTATATTTCATATGTTTCAAAATTACAGAACAATACGGTCTAATATGCCATCGGTGTACAATGGGTGTAAACCAAGTTTGTATGAAAACCAAGCCCTACTCACCCTTCCGAGCTTGGCGAATGTTCCCACCCAGGATGTATATATGGGCGGAGTTGTGTACTACAATGATAGTTCAACATGATTGTTATGCAGGATTCATGCTTGTTACTTTTGAAAGTTAAAAACTGAAAATACGAATGGAGAAAGTGAATTGAGCACTGGAAAAAGAACAGGAAAAGCCTTCAATAGACACTACAGCGTGAATAATAAACAACCATCTATCTTGTACCACGTCGAATTCTGATCCAACATACTGGCACTATGACTCTAGACAAAATTGTAATTCCTACGGTGCCCAGAACCAAGCTTGCCAATGGGTTCAACCTACTTTTTCCCATTACTATGTGCCCTATTCTGTTATAGTTTGCATTTGATTTAAAGGATGCCGGGAAATAAGCGTCCAAAGTTTTGGCAGGCAATTCTCCTCTCCAAAAGCCTTGGCTGTAATGAAACAGTTAATTGCGTTATTAGAAGATATAGCATGTATGGGCATCGTAGAATATACTGTCCGTGAATTGTTCAGGGAGCTTGACAAAAGAACGCAGGAGTTCTATGAATATGTGATGCCTGCCGTGGACATGTATGAGGATGGAAATGATTTGGTTGTTGATGTTGATCTGCCCGGTTTTAGAAAGGAAGACATCAGCATTAGAATCGTAGATGGAAACATACTGTCGATCAAAGCAACAAAAAAGCGAGCGCCACCAACAGCAGAGGAACCACTAGGTCCGATACACTACAGACAGAGGCCAGTTCAAATAGACAAGAGGATAGTGTTGCCTATCTCTACGAGAGACGCTGAGAGAGTAACAGGAACAGCAAAGTATGAAAATGGTGTTGTTACATTGAGAATCCCAATTCCCAAAGCAACCGTTGTTCCTATAACGTAGAGAGTAATCAATACAACGGAACGTTGATCAGAGTTTCTGCGCATTGCCTGAAGATCAGGAAGGTTCAGAGAAGGAGAGAAGTAAACCAAGCTCTACTTACCTAAGGATTTAGAGCTGATACCATTGGCTTTCAGGCTTGTGCCTGCCAACCCTCGCTACTTTTCTTGTTAGTAAGAAATACGATAAAGAAAAAAGTTGATTTGATTGGAGCCGGCCCGATTTTTGTTAACAAGTTGAGATCTTGAAAGGATCCATGTGGGAGTTATTCGGTGGAATTATGAGAACAACCTTACACGGATGGTGATTATCAAGTTTTACACCGATTTTAACTTTAACTGTGTCGTCTGTACTTGAGGACACCGACACGCTAGACTGTGAGGACTGGGATTGCGAGCACGTCACAATCGACCCTGAGGATACAGACACGCTGCACTTTGTGGACTGTGAGGACTTGACGACAGACACTGAAGACTCTCCAACGACAGCAGTTGCTGAAACTGTGAAAGCTTCAGGCAGTAGAGCGACTGCTGCAACTAATGCAGATGTGGTGACGGCTGCCACTATGAAAAGAGAGTTTGTCATCATTTCTCTTTCAGACATAATGTATTGGTCTTGACCTTTAAGAGATTCGTCGGATTCTGTTGAATGCTAAACTCTAAAAGTTGATCAATCTAGGTCTTGCTGAAGAATTGCACGACAACATTACATAAGCTCTATGGCCTTGGCGAACGTCAACCAAGAACATAAACTGCTGATGATAAATCCACTTCTCTCCAATACCCCTTTATCTTGTAGGTTCGAACACTATTCTTACGACCGCTAATTGTAGTGTGCTATTTGGCTGCCATACATCCTTTTTACTATATCATCAGAAACACCCGAGGCATTGCGTTTGATCGTCGCATCTATCTTGATCCACATCCAGCCTAGGGTATCAATTTCATGATCCAAGGCCAGAGTCGTTGCATCTTTCATGTTCAGCTTTCTTCTATTATGGATTCAGAGCGAATTAGCAAGTTCAATATTATATTCAGATTCGTCGTTGTAGTGATAAATGATTCCACGAGATTCGTATTATTAGTTCAAAAATATAATTCAATTTCGAAATTCAAAATTTAATTATATTTTTATATTTCAAAATGCAATTACATTTTTGTATAATATTATTCGCCATCGAATAATTCACCATTGCCAGTTGTGGATTCTTAGATGGATAGACCCTAGATAGATAGCGATTGGGACTTGATGATTTTGATACTGTTGCGTCAGACCGATCTTCGAATGGAATTCAAAAACATATTTTGTCGTATCTCCATTGCAAGTAAAAAAGAAGAAAGAAAATGAGGGAGGGTGATAGAGTTATCTACTTTTTGCCTGCGATATTGCTTACGAGCAGTCTGTGAAGCTGTTCCGTCCGCCACCAATGTTGGCCGATGCTGCTGCATTATTGACTGCCGCTACATTTTGCTGACAAGCGCCTGCGTCTTGGAATACAGCGGCTGTTGCGCTGTTGGTGTTGAAAGCTCCGCCTCCACCAACGGTGGCGGTAGCAGTGGCATTTTGTGTGTTGCTGTTGAAGTTTGACTGGTTGATGGTCGTCTGCGCGGCTGCGGCTGCTGGTACGAGTGTGCTTACGAGCACGGTCGTAAGCATGATCATCCTTGTTGTTGGGATCATCGCTCAGTGGTATGGTTGGTCTTGGCGATAAGAAATCCCGCAATACAAGATTCTTATACTTTGAATGCTAACGGCAATGATAATTGTTGTTGGGTAAGGATATTGCATTCAGCTATAGGCTCATTTTTCATAACTTCGTAAATATTCACAGCCCTTTGCAGTGGTGAAATATCTGTTTCTCTCTGCATCATATGCCAATAGTTCGTTTTTCAAGAGAACTGGCAGGTACTCTTTACTAAGTTGAGTATATGAAACGTATGCATAGAACATCATTCTCGTCTTTGTAGTGCCCTCCAAAGCTGAAGTCAGCATTTCTACAATGATATCGTTCCGTGTGCGATTTTTCTTCTTAATGTCTTTAGTCATGCCTAAGACGGCAGCAGCTCGTTAGTTTCGTATTCTGCGTGACTAGTCATGTCTTTGTGATGTACTACCTCAGAATATGCGAAGAATATCATTTTACACATCACGCAAACATACCTCTGCCTTTGCTGTCTTGTGTCATATGATAAATATGATATTCTGCAGAAATAACTTTAATAATTGATACGACCTGTTGTTAGATTTCACATCTAGCAGGCTCAAAAAGCTGCTAATCGTGGCGCGCCACTAGCAATTTTTCACAGATTGATAAGACGATAATAGCCGCGACCTTACTTGCAATAAGACTTTTTTGCTGGCTCTTGCTACATTTACAAATAATAATCTTCCATTCCACCAGTTGTTATTCTTCACTTTAGAAAAGACAGTCAATGAAGGCGATCTTACAGGCAGAACGAACGATTCTAATGGCGCTTCTTCAGATGTACTCCGCACATTAAACTTGATCACATCTATTTTTGTCCATATCGAGCTCAAAGTATCAATTTCATGGTCTAGATGCAAAACGTACAAGGAACTATGATTTTATCCTTCACGCTTTCGCATTCCTTCTTTTATGCACTCTCGCTGAGATCTCAGCCCCAGTGCGATAATCAATAACAATACCATATCTCTGAAAATCATCAACTGACAAGACTTACGGCTGATAATGTGTAAGTGGTATCAGCAGAAATCTCCGACAAACCACATAAATCATTATGTTTTGACAAGTCTGCACGGCAATCACGCCAACAATATCTGCGGCCATCATTTCTCTTGGACTATTGGCACCAGGAATGGCTGTTCCTGCACTCGCTGTGTCTGTGTCAGTCGATGACGGCACAGTATCGATCGAACACGAAGAATTTCTGGTCGATGTCCAAGAAGATAGTACAGTACACATCGAAGCTAGAGATATTGTAGTGGATATAGAAGATAGCAGTGTAAGTGTTGAAACTCCGGAGAAGGGGGAAGAATAGAAGTAGGCCGACATAGAAGAAATTGAAAACCCTCATTTTTCTTTGAATTTATTGAAATAGGTCTTTTGGGTATGCTGCAACAATACTATCTTTAGGTTTCGCAGAGACACGCGTGTCTTATTTTTTGTTCTTCTCCTCCGCTATTTACCAAATACAAACTATTTGCAACATCTCTAGCTCCACCACTAGCTTCTGAGTTTCGGTTATATGGTTAGCGTGTTCCTTTGCACGGATCTTCTTTCTGGTCAATGCTTCTAATGCAATCACATCCCCAGAGGCTTTAGCGTAGCTATCTCCAATTCCAAGCGACTGTTAATAATTGGCGGATTCCGAGTAGTTATCATGCTCATGCGTTTCTATCATCTTTTGAATCGCGACTCTTGTAGGATCGAGCTGGAAAACATCTGGCGTCCAGTGAGAAGAGCTAATTATAACAAAGCTAGCACCATAGGGAGAGAGGTATCCTTTTAGAACGGCTTCATATCACTGATTTCGTATGAACAAGAAGACCATGTTTATCCTGATGGGAGCTGGGCTAGTTGTCTCTGGAATAGTCACTATTATTCTAATATATCAGGGGTTATCCGTAGGAGATGTCTTGGTCTACCAGCCACTAGCAAGCGAGACTGCAGGAGAAATGAACAAGTTCAATCTAGAAGAGATCCATAGCGTTTCTCTTGCAAAGCACGACCATGTTTTACTTACTATGTTGGTGGACAGCCAGCCTGCAGTTGTTCCAGAGGGAATAGGAATGAGCCCGCAGCTGTAGTACGATCACTCGACAAATATGGTCCGTCCGGTATATCGCCCATGCACACCCACGACACCTCCGGCACCACCCATATCGAATCGACCACTCCAAGAGAATACACGGTGGGCGAATTTCTAAAAGTGAGGGGGACGGATCCAAGCATGGTTACAAGGATGACCGTCAATGGAAATGAAGTGGCCGACTTTTTAAACCACGAGATGAAGATAGGTCAAAGGATTCAGATAGAAATCATGACCGCTTCTTCATAACGACCTTTTCCTTTTTTAACTCGCTATGTATCCACATCAAGGTCGATATCGTATAGACTGGCACAAAGTCGCCTACCAGCGGCACAAACTCGGCCATATTGATAAGCGCAGAGCGCTTGCTCCTTGTTATCGCATAAAGCACGCTGGTTACTATGGCGTCTGATATGTCACCTATGACAGGCGTGGCAAAGAGCGGAGCTGCCACATAGTCAAGGGCATCTACTGCCACTGATATCGCAAGTGCAGTTGCAGCCCTTGCCCTGAAGAGAGAGACCAATGGTAATAACAATTGCACAGCATGGCTTATAGTCGTTCATTCATCATCTCGTCTGTTCTGTCCTTTATCTTGTAGGCGACGTTGTGGAGTCCAACTCTTCCTATTTCTGCCCGGCTTTTGCCAACCTTGATTTTTTCTTCAAGCTCTTTTTCTATCTTTTCTTCGACCTTGTCCACGTTTGCGGCCATATGCCTGAATCTAGCTACATCGTATTTATCAGGTTAAAGATGAAAATTATTATTTTATTTGATTACTGCTTGCAGGCTATGGTATAGCGGCTTTAGGTGTGACGGCGAACCTTTGATGTCAAACTTTACGGTCCCTTGGACAGAGACCACTGCTGAACGAAAGATGGTGCCTCTTTCAAAATATTTTAACCCGTGCAGCGAGTCCAGCCTTTCACTGATAATGTCGTCTGATTTCATCAGCATTCCCCTTTGTGCATAAAGGATCAACCTTTTGTCTGTTACAAGAACCCTATACCTTTTTTCTGCATATTCGGCGATGCTGTCCTTGCTCGAAAACCTGACGTTTTCGGCAGGCAATAGAAAATCATCCAATACCATTGGCACTTGTCAATGGATGGAAATTTATTAGAACGTGTCATACTTGTTTGGCTCGATGTACAAGTTTTGTGAATATAGAGAGGTTCTATTTTTCCTCATTAAGTAACAGATCTTCCGGCTGGCGAAATGCGCCAGAGCTAAGGAATTAAGGTGGAGTAGTTATACTAACCCCCGCATGCATATACCGTTAAGTTCATTATTTACCTTTGTAGAACTCCGGGTAGGTGCGTTTGCTTGTCCTTTAGAAAAGTCGGAGCTGTAATACTGCTTGTTTCAAACATGGAAAAATCGATCAGGTTCTACAAAGATACCCTTGGAATTCCGATAAAGACTAAGTCAAATGACTGGACCGAGTTTTTCAACAAAGATACAGTGCTTGCGTTGCACCCTGCAAAGAAAAAGAGCAAGATGAAGACAGGCTCGGGCATGCTTGTAGGATTTGAGGTAAGCGACCTCGACTCTACTGTGCAAAAGCTGAAGGAAAAGAAAGTCAAGTTCTTTAAAAAGCCAAAGGAGGAGCCGTTTGGTAAGCATGCGATAATTCAGGACCCCGATGGCCACTTGGTGTCAATAGCAGAGATCAAGGAAAAGTCGGCAGAAGGCTTTGATCTACTTGGGCTGATAGGGCGAGAGTAGGCTACTACTTGATTGCAGTAACAAGGTAGACAGAACCGCCGAGGGCTTTGAAGCGAACTCTTGAGAACTTTGCAAGCAGCCTGGCGACCTCTTTCTTTGTCATGAACCTGTAGCCCTGAAGCGCAAAATCAAGCTGCATCCCCATTATCAGCCGGCTGTCGTCACCGTGCAATCTAGACTCTGGCAATAAACCCTCCACTATCGCAATGGTGCCCCCTTTTTCCAGGGCGTGCCGGCAGTTTGACACTACCTTTTGCTTGTCCCTTGCGGCATAGAGCGACTCGCCAAGGTACACGATATCAAACTCGTTTTCAAACACCATTGATTCGCCGGCCTGTTTTATTATCTTGATTGGTTTGCCCTTGGCAATCTTGCGCGCAGCCGCCACTGCCTTGTCGCAGGGGTCTATCCCAACAAAACTTGACTTTGGATATTCAGCACACATCTTGGCGAGCAGGCTGCCGGTTCCGCAGCCGACATCAAGCAGCCTGCATCCTTGTGATAAAAGCCGGCTCATTTTCTTGTCCCGCCTGATTGCGGTCAGGAACGAATAGTGGTCCCAGTCTGTGGCCTGCTCTATCGCGCCAAGGGTGTACGACATTTCACGTGTCCGGCCTAACCTGAACAGGTCTTGAAAAGCGCCGTACTCTAGGCTCCTCAGAGCCAAGTACGAGAATTGCCCGCCCAAATAGTCAGGATTTTTCCTATCCAAGAGCATTATCTTCATTTCCGGCTTTAGATACATCTTCTTGTCTTTCTTTTCGCTGACAAGCCCGTACGCAATTGCGGCAGAGCACCACGCCTGCACGGCAGGAGGATGCATCTTTGTCGCAGAAACCAGCTCGTCTACTGATACTGGTCTGTGGGCGATCCTCCCAAGCAGACCTGTCTGCCTTCCGATGTGGGCCAGCCACACTCCGTAAAAGCCGACAGAGTATCCCCATAGCCTTGCAAAGCCTGCCGAGCGCGCCTTCATAACCGCTGGCAGGTCGGCCTGCGCCATTCTTAAATCATTGCACCGGGACTTTTTTGCCGGGGTTCATCATAAATGCAGGATCGAGTAACTTTTTGACCGCTGAGAAGAGGTCGGTGATGTGTCTGCCGTACATCATTTCGATATAGCTCACCCGCGCAAGACCGTCGCCGTGCTCGCCAGTTATCGTGCCTCCGCTCCTGATAACCTGCTCAAACACGCTCTTGGCGATCCTCCGCATCAGATCGACCTCCTTGTCAGAGCCCATGTCCACAAGCGGCCTTGTATGTATGTTGCCGTCCCCGACGTGGCCGTACATCACGTAGTCCAGTTTGTTTTGCCGGTAGGTCTGGAGCAGGTTGGTGGCATGATCTGCCAAGAGCTCCGGCCGGACTACGGTATCTTCAATCAGCCCGATCGGCTTTCTGCTGCCTACTGTGAGCTTCATGACGTTGTTCAGCGCGCCCTTTCTGGCCCTCCATATCTTGGCCATGCTCTGCTCGTCTGAAGCATATTCAAGCACCGAGCACTTGCCGGCAAGCTCCTCCTTGCACGCTTGTAGACGATCTTCAATCTTCTTGCTGTCGTCGCCGGCAAACTCGACAAACAGTAGGCACCCTGTGCCGCCGGCCCTGCTGCCAAAAGAGAGGACGGTGTGGTCCAGCATTTCAAGAGCGACCGGCGAGAATTTCAGGATAGCCGGGACTGCCGAAACTGCGCCTAGCAGATCTACAAAGCCCAGCACCATTATGCACCGATACTCAGGAATGTCAAGGAGCCGGAGCTTTGCGCAGGTCACTATCCCAAGCGTCCCTTCCGAAGCGGCAAATACCTTGTGCGGCATGAATCTGTCTGACATCACGGTGTCGAGCCTGTATCCGCAAGAATTCTTGCTCACCTTAGGGTAGCCATTCTTGATGGCGTCAGCATGTGGAGACAGCAGCTTGCCAAGTTTTTCCATCCTGCCATCGAATCTGTCGGCGCTTGCAAAGCCCGGCTCCCCGTCAGCGTACACCACGTCCACTCCTTCAAGAAAGTCGATGGTGTTGCCGTAGCCAAGGCAGTGCATGCCGCTAGAGTTATCCGCTATCATGCCGCCGATCGTGCAATAGTTGCTGCTTGCAGGATCCGGCGGCAGGAACTTGTTCCTCTTTTTTAGCTCCCGGTCAAGCACGCCCTTGACGATTCCCGGTTGCACCACCACATAGTCGTCTTCAATTTCGATTATCCTGTTCATGTGCTTTGTAAAATCAAGGATTATGCCTTCAGAGAGCGATTGCCCGAGGAGCCCTGTGCCCGCGCCCCTTGCGGTTATTGGCACCTTTTTTTCAGAGCTGTACTTGCATGCCTGTTCGACGTCATGTGAATCTACAGGACATATAGCCGCCGCAGGCTGAATTTCATAGTGGCTTGCATCAACAGAATAGGCCTGCCTGCTCCAGCTGTCGCCAAGAACCTCGCCTTTTGCAATGCGGAGCAGGTCATCGGCTATGACGTGATGCAATGGCAGGGAATAGCCATACGCGTATAACAAATTTTTGCCACAAGCGTGGATAAGCAAGAAATGGAGAATATCTACGGATTAATTTCCCGTAAAAGGATTGGTTAAGACTCCATTATCATTATATTATAGTATATTCAACCTAGAGGAGATGGCTCAGACCGACGTCCAGAAATGCCCCGTCTGCTCCGGCAAGGGGCTTATAGAAATCACCGATTCTGATTGTCCATTTTGCAATGGCACCGGCGAATTTACAAAGGCAGCCGAGAGTTACATGAAGTCTCACATCTGCCAATGTGTGTTCCTCGATAGGAAGAACTGCCCGCTGTGCGGCAAAAAGTGCCACCACAATACGCCCAACCGGCCAAAGATCCTGATTGCGCCGATGTAAGGTTTAATAGCCATTCCGCCTTTTTCATATTCGTTGAAGACAATATCCAAGGCAAATGAAAGTACTGCTACTGCTGCGGCAGCGTGCGCTTTTTGCAATGCCGAGATCCCTTACGGCCAGAGTGTCTGCCCTTTATGCATGAAGAAATACAACATCAGAACTTTTGACCTCAGCAACGACGGCTGCGGATGCGACAAGTGATAAGAAGAGGAAAAGAGGGGTCAGAGATTGGTATACATAATCATATCTAGGTCATACAGCCACCACATCTTCATCCCCCAATTAATCGATGCCAATTCTATCCATTAAGTCTTTGGCTTGCTTTTGCTTTGCACTTGTTATTTTGACTATTACCAGCCCCTCAAGAGGCTGACCGTAGAGGACCGCAGAACCTTCTGGCGCCATTGTAAAGAGCGGAAGGGCAAGCATATCCTCTTCGCCATCTACGAGCACCCGCACAGGAGAAGGCATCCTCAAGGCGTCCTGCAAAACCTGTACTGCTTCTTTTGAAATTGTGCCGGCGGGGTTGATACAATGCAATTCTTTTGCAGAATAGCTTGCAGAATAGCTCCGCTTTGACCGCCTTTCTTTGCCGTCAATGACAGCAATATCCGGTTTTATTCCAAAAGATACAAGGCGTTCAGTGGTCGCGTCGCCAACTGCAATTACTTGCTTGACGCCTTTCAGCACCGACGCTACTTTTCGTTTTGTTACCTGCTTGTCTGGAACAAGTGTGCCAAAGGGCTGTTTTAAGAGGCGTGCATCATTTTCGTTTATAGGCATTATTCCTTTTTGGCCTGCTCACTTGCTGCTTTTGCTTCTGCCTGTTCCTGCGCCTGCATTTCAGTAGCAATTATACTTATCCTGCCTGCGATCACCTTGGCAGCCTTTGTAAACGCGTGCGACTGTATTGATTCCGGTTGTGACATGACTGATGGATTGCCAGTGTCACTTCCTTCCCGAATTTGCGGGTGAAGCGGGATCTCGCCTATGAAGGGAATCTTGAACTCATCACTTATCTTTTTGCCGCCACCCTGTCCAAAGAGGTAGACCTGTTCGCTGCAGTGTGGACATTGCAAGTAGCTCATGTTCTCGACAACTCCGATTATCGGGACGTTGAGCTTGTTGAACATGCCTATCGCCTTTACTGCCACGTTCATGGCAACATCCTGAGGCGTCGTGACTATCAGTATGCCAGTGATTGGTATCGTCTGCGCTATCGTCAGCGGCGCGTCGCCCGTGCCCGGAGGCAGGTCTATGATAAGGTAGTCAAGCTCGCCCCAGTTGACATCAGTCAGGAACTGCTTGACTATCCCAGAGACAATCGGGCCCCGGTAGATGCCGGCCTGCTGCGACTGCTCATAGAAAAAGCCCATGGAAATTACCTTGATGCCCTCAACCATAGGAGGTTGGATCTTGTTGTTGACAACCTCCGGCGACGCCTTTAGCCCGAGCATCAGCGGGACACTCGGCCCGTAAATGTCTGCGTCAAGCAGGCCCACCTTTGCGCCCGTCTTGGCAAGAGCAAGCGCAAGGTTCACAGAAACCGTGGTTTTGCCTACTCCGCCCTTGCCGCTTGCGACTGCAATAATGTTCTTGACGCCAGGCAAGAGCTCGTCCATCGAAAGCGCCCTGCCTTCCATGACCCGGGCGGTAACCCTCATGTTGAGATCCTTGACGCCAAGGCTGGCCATCGCAGTCCGCACATCGCGCTCAATGTCGCTGTTAAACGGGCAGGCAGGTGTAGTTAGCTCAAGAGTAAAGGCGACCTTGCCGTCGTTTATCGACAGGTCCTTTATCATCCCCATTGAAACAATGTCTTTGTGAAGTTCAGGATCTACAACTTTTTTCAGCGAGTTGAGAACCTGATCGACCGTCACCATTGTACCCAAAAATTTGACTTTACCGTATTTAAATCATCGTTTCGCAGGGCAAATAAATTGTAGCGCTCATATAAAGGTCCAGCACAAAAGCACGTGATTAGACGCAAAAGGAGAAAAAGAATTGGCAGAATTTACTTTGTCTTTTTGTTCTGCTCGATTATCCCAAAGATGTGTTCCCTTCGGTGTCTTGGCAGTAGGTTGCAAACCATCGGCCCCAGGTATGGGCATTTTTAGCATTAGTATCCTGACAAAAAAGTTAGGAGGGGAAAATTTTCCTTACGTCTTGGAACCTTTTCCTCAGAGTCACGATGCTGATGTCTCCGGCGACTGCAACCTGGGCTTGGCTTACGTTCTCGCCTTCCTTCAGGCACGCTGCATACAACACCGCTACCGCAAGCGCGTTTGGATCCTTGCCGTGCGAGATCGGATTGTCCTTGATGGTCGACAGCATCTCAAGCGCGTTCCTGTAGGTCTTTTCGCTAACCTTGGCCTTGTTTGAAATCCTTGCAAGATACTTATTCGAGTCGATCACTGGCAGCCGCAGATCCAGATTCTGGACAAGCAGTCTGTAGCACTTGCCGGCGAATATCGCGTCTGTGTTTGCTGCAGCGGATATTTCTTCAAGGGTGCGCGGCACAGAAAGGTCCCTGCATGCGGCGTATACCGCCGCTACTATCAGCGCCCGGATTGATCTGCCCTTGATTATCTTTTTGTCAAGCGCCTTTCTGTAGTTGTATGCCGCCTTTTCAATAAGTGTGTCGCTCAGGGAGAGCTTGTCCTTTATCGTACTCAGTATAGCAAACGCGTTCTTCAGGTTGCGGTGGTAGCTGCGGTTGTTGCTCGAGATCTTGTTCCACCTGCGCATCCTCTGCACTTTGCTTCTCTGCTCTGCGCTTATCGCGACGCCGTTTGCATCAACATTTGAATATGAAATGAATGTTGAAAGTCCCATGTCGTGGAATGCAAGTGAAGATGGCATGCCAGTCCTGCTCTTGCTTTCAATGTCTTCGCCAGAGTATGACCTCCATTCCGGACCCATCGACTCGATGTTGTCCTTGATAACCATGCCGCATGACGAGCAGACGGCCTCGCTAGTCTCAGAGTCGAAAACGATCGATTTGCTGTTGCACAATGCGCAGACATCTGCTGCCTGTTCTGACGAAAGTTTGTAACTCATATTGCCAGCCTTTGCGTACAAATTTCATTTAAGGCCCATGTCTACATCGTGTATTATCATGTTACACTGTACTGCAAGCTGCTACATAACACTCTATTATAACACATATTCGTGCCCCTTAAACGAGATGCTGTGCCCTAAATAGCAAGATATATGCCGGTGTTAGCTGAAGACGCGCGCACCTCGATTACCCGGTCGTTCAGGTTCGAGACAGACGTGTTGAAGATGCTTGACGAGGAAGCCGAACGCATGGGTATATCAGTGAATGCGTTGGTAGGAATCGTGCTGCGCAGGTATACCGAGTTCACCCGCTACCTGTCCAAGATAGATATGGTAGTCATAAACCGCGAAATCCTGACCTCGCTTCTGGAACAACTCGACGAAGAGGAACTCTGCAAACTGGGTCTGAAGCTGGGAGAGACTGTAATGTCAGATACTGTCATTTTCTGGAAGAAAGAGACCTCGGAGGCGGCTGTGATGGAATACATCGAGAAGGTGATCTGTAGGTACGGCCACCTTGGAACGTATGACGAAAAGCAGATGCCCGGTGGGGCAATTGCCATCGTGGTGCGCCACAGGCTTGGCAAAAAGGGCTCGCGCTTTCTAGAAGGCTACCTTCAAGCAGGGCTGAGAACCATGCTTGGCATAAATGCCATCTTTGAGGTCACAGATTCATCGATCAAGTGTGAGCTTCCTCCCAGAAGGTAGCAGTAGTAGACCCCCTTATAAGGCAAAAGTTCATAATGACCTGCCAATCAAGAGTGCGTATATTATGTTTGCCATAGTGCACATGAGCGATGTTGTCAGAATTCCTCCAAACAGACTGACTCACTCGCTGAAGGACGCGGCCATACAGATACTCAAAGAAAAATACGAGAGCATGATCAGCCCAGATGTTGGCTATGTCATCATGATAACTGACGCTGACACGAGTTCGGTCGGCAAGCTGGTCGCCGGCGACGGCGCGACTTACCACAAGGTCACGTTCAAGGCGCTTACGTTCTATCCCAAGCTTCAGGAAATAGTTGAAGGCGAAGTTGTCGAAATCACCGACTTTGGCGCGTTTGTCAGGATAGGCCCAACCGACGCCCTTCTCCACCTCTCGCAGATCACCGACGACTACCTGAAGAGCGATGTCAAGCAGGGTGTCATTGTCGCGAACCAGACGGCAAGGTCTCTCAAGATCGGGTCAAAGTTGCGGGCAAGGATTACGGCGGTAAGCCTCGGCAAGGGAGCAGGCATGGGCAAGATAGGCATAACGTGCAGGCAGCCGTTCTTGGGCGCCCTAGAATGGATTGCAGAGGAGATCAAAAAGTCCAAGGGCGGAGGCGAGAAGGAAAAGAAGGGAGGAGACAAAAAGTAGTTGGCCAAGGAAAAGGCTTGCCGCAGGTGCAAAGTGATAACCACGGGCAAGGTGTGCCCCAACTGCAAGTCAACAGACCTGAGCCCTGACTGGTCCGGCATCATACTGGTTTTCGATCCTGCCAAGTCCCAGGTTGCTAGGACGCTTGACATCACCACCCCCAACAAATATGCCTTGAAGGTCTCGTAGGTTGCAGCGGCAAGATCTGCAGACATTTCTTGACGTCAGGGAAATGCTTGCGAGCTTTTTGCAGGAAGACATTGGCGCAGGCGATATCACAAGCAACAGCGTAATAATCCCCGGCGACCTTTTTGCCAGAGCTGAAATCGTATGTAAATCGGGCCCGGCAGTAGTGTGCGGCCTTGAAGAGGCCGCTATCATTTTTGACCTTTGCGGCTGTACAAGCAAGATTCTGGTCAAGGACGGGTCGAGGGTAAAAAAGGGCACGACCGTCATGAAGGTATCAGGCAACGCCCGCGCCATCTTGAAGGCAGAGAGGGTTGCGCTCAACATGATAATGAGGATGAGCGGCATAGCAACAGAGACTAGGCGCATGGCTGACCTTGCCAAGGGGATAAAGATACTTGCCACGCGCAAGACTGCGCCGGGCCTGCGCTATTTTGACAAAAAGGCGGTAGTCATGGGCGGGGGCGGCGCTCATAGAATGCGGCTTGACGACATGGTTCTGATAAAGGACAACCACCTTGCGCTTGCCGGCCCTGCGGACAAGTGCGTCAGGCTTGCCAAGAAAAATGCAGGCTCGTCCATTAAGGTAGAGTGCGAGGCAAAGAACCTGAAAGAAGTAGTGGCGGCAATTTCGGCAGGAGCAGATATTGTCATGCTGGACAATTTTACTCCAAAGCAGGCTGCCGACGCTATAAGGCACGTTGCAAAAGCGGGCCTGCGCAGAAAAGTAAAGATAGAGATTTCCGGAGGCGTCAATGCAAAGAACATCCGCCAGTATGCGCGGGCCAAGCCCGATTTCATTTCGCTTGGCCACATCACGCATTCGCCCAAGGCGGTCGATTTCAGTCTAGAAATAATAATTACGAAATAGCCAGCATGCGGTCGATCGCAAGGCGCGCCCTGTCGGCAACATCCTTTGGCACCTTTACTTCGTAGACGTTGTGCGCAAGCGAGTTGTACACCTTTTCCAGCGTGATCTTTTTCATGTACTTGCACACCGCGTCACGCTTGATCGGTATGAACTCTTTGTCTGGGTTTTCTTTTTGCATCCTGTACAGTATGCCTGTTTCGGTAGCAACCACGAATTGTTTCGCATCCGATGCCCGGGCGTGCTTCATCATGCCCTCTGTCGAGAGTATGTGGCCAGTCTTGGCCAAGTCGCCCTTTGACATGTGATACATGGCCGAAGAAGTGCAGCTGCACTCAGGGTGCACGAGAAAGTCGGCGTTCTTGAACGTCGCAAGCATCTTGTTGATGTCATCTGCCTTTATGCCGGCGTGTACGTGACACTCGCCCGGCCATATGTACATGTTCTTCCTCTTTGTCACTTCTGCGACGTACGAGCCCAAGAACAGGTCTGGCAGGAATAGCACTTCCCTGTCGCGGGGTATGCTGTTTACCACCTTGACTGCGTTTGAAGAGGTGCAGCAATAGTCGGACAGTGCCTTGACATCTGCAGTAGTATTGACGTAGCTTACTACCACTGCGTCAGGGTGCTCTGCCTTCCAAGCCTGCAACTCGTGAACATTGATGGTTGAAGCCAGCGAGCATCCAGCCTCAAGGTCAGGTATCAAGACCTTCTTTTCAGGGCACAGGATCGAGGCGGTCTCGGCCATAAAGTGGACGCCGCAAAACACGATAACGTCCGCGTCTGTCGTGGCTGCGTTCTTGGATAGTGCAAGCGAATCGCCTATAAAATCGGCCACGTCCTGTACTTCTGGCAACTGGTAGTTGTGTGCCAGAATTACTGCGTTCTTTTGCTCCTTCAGCGCGACTACCTTGCGCTTGTAGTCAAGATCTAGCATCGTCATGGCTTTTGATAAACATGAAATGTTATAGAGCTTCTACATTTAAAGTAGTACAATCTAGGATAACGCTGCCCATGAAGTCAAAATTGCAGGCAATACTTGCCACCATCGGTGCGCACATGCATGTATGCATGCATACAAATATAAATATTCAAACGATAATCCACTGAGGGAGATTAATGCCAACACACGGTTCACTTACAAAGGCCGGCAAGGTAAGGGGCCAGACCCCGAAAATCCAAGGCAAGCCACGCCTGAGCCCGATCGCAAGGATGCGTAACAAGGACAATTTTGTGAAGAGGTTTGAAAAGAAGAGGCTTCCTGGCCAGAAAAAGCCAGAGCGCCGCGGTGGCAGAAGGTAAAAATCCTTCCAACTCTATCTTTTATCCTATATATAGATGCCAAAGAGAAAGATCGGGCTAGTAGGCTGCGGCACAATTGGAAGCCAACTTGCAATGGCTGTTGACTCGGACAAGATAGCCAATACTTCGCTGGTGGCGCTCTTTGATGTTGTAGAAGGCAACCTGCAGAACCTAAAGTCAAAATTGCAGCGCAGCAGCCCTGGCACCCATTCCGATTTCGGCGCGTTCCTTGCCTCTGGCGCAGACATTATAGTAGAAGCGGCCTCACAGGATGCGGTAAGGACATTTGGCAGGGCGATACTTGAGGCAGGCAAGGACATGATGGTCATGAGCGTCGGCGCCCTTGCAGACAGGAACCTGCTTGCTGAGCTTCTGCAGGTGGCTGCAAAGAAGGGCTGCAGGATCTACGTCCCGACGGGAGCGATAGCAGGCATTGACGCGATAAGGAGTGTAAAGCACCTCTTGGATTCTGTCACACTTACTACCACAAAGAGCCCAAAGGCACTTGCAGGCGCGCCCTTTTTTGAAACAAGCAAGATCAAACTGGACGACGTTACCAAGAGCACGGTCATATACGAAGGCGTCGCGGCAGAAGCAGTTAGGATGTTCCCAGCAAACGTCAACGTGGCTGCAGTGCTGAGCCTTGCCGGCATTGGCGTCGACAAGACCAGGGTAAGAATTGTGGCCGACCCGCAGGCGACCACCAATCAGCACGAAATTCTTGCAACAGGCAGTTTTGGCGAGATAAGAATAACAGTCAACAACGTGCCAAGCCCCGGGAATCCAAAGACGAGTTTCCTTGCAGTCTTGTCAGCAATAGAATGTCTCCGTTCGATATGTGACGACGGCATGAGAATAGGATCGTAAACCGGCTTCTTGATTTATATATGGATATTGCGTGACCAGGCTTACGTATGAGTTACGGAAGAAGAAACGACAATTTCGGTCCGAAACCAGTAGAAACTGGTAAGGAATACGACGTACAGATCACGGAAATCAGCCGCAAAGGTGACGGCATTGCAAGGATACAAGGATTTGTTATCTTTGTAAAAGACGGCAAGGTAGGTCAGAATGCAAAGATCCGCATCAGCCAGATCGGACCAAGGTTCGCAACAGCCGAGGTCGTCAACGGTTCGGCACCCGCTTCGCAAGACACACCAACAAGTTAAGAGAAAAATTACTGCGTTCTGACAAACGTTCGCAGTACTCTTTTTTATTCATTCAACATGTACCTTTTCAACAGTTCGCTTTCTAATTATTCGCGTATCCTGCAGCGCCTTGGTCAGTGCACTCAGGAAGCGCAGGATGAGGTGCACTAGATGCTGGATCAGCGATTCTTTGCGTTTTTGCAATTTGTACTGGCGGTAGCGCCTGGCGGCAAGCTTTGACTCTGATGACGTACTATCAAGAATACGGATCTTGCTTTTAACGGTTAGTCAGTCCAAAGGAATTTAGGGGAACTCGCTCCAAGAGCATCTTGGATGCGCAACAACATAATCGCCATAGTCGCCATTTCTTTCTTGACCATGGGCGCGTTGTGGGGCATAGGGAACCTGCTGAATCCTCCCCCAGAGGTAGAGCTGCCTGTAGAGGACATTCTCTTGATAGCGCAGCGAAGCACATTTAATGGCACCAACCCGGACATCCATGTGGCCGTGAATGTACCTACAAAACTTGTGGTGCGAAACGATGATGTCGTGACGCACGACCTGAGGGTGGATGAAGCAGAGAACGGAGGAATAACGCCGATCAATACGGCACCTCTTCGTGGAGGCCAGGATTTTCTTACTGCCATAGTTGCAGCAGAGCCTGGTACTTATGAATACTATTGCTGGTACCATCCAGAAATGCGCGGCAGGATAATCGCGCAATAAAATAGTAAGTAATAGTGTCACTGCTTTGCAGAAAGTTCATGCAGATCGTTTATAGTTGCAATTGCAGTGGTCTGCGTGTGCTATCAGTCTTGAATCCAAAACTGGCGGAAGAAAGACTGGACAGGATATATGTTTGCTCGCAGTGCAGGTCGGTTTTCCTGTTCAAGTCAGATGTAGAGGATCACAGAGAAATGTCAGGACATGTAGAAATGAAGGTGCGACCGTTCACATAGCGCCGGCCAGCTTGATTATCGTCAGCACATCTTCGTCTTCAAGCCGGTGATCCAGCCCCACTTTTTGCCCGTCGAACTTGGCGCTCTTGCCCCATATCAGCCCGTAGCGGAAGTTCTTGGCCATGTTGCGGTGTATCTTGTTGCACACATCCTGAACTGTCGAGCCGTTCTTCATTATCATAGGCTCTTCATAGTCGGTCTCGCCTCCCTTGGGACGCATGTAAATTCTGATAAGGTCGAGCTTTTGGTAGATGGCTTCCTTGAGAGCATCAATGTTGACGCCGGCGTCTGCAGAGATCGGGATAAAGTTGTTCCCTATCTTTGACTGGACCTCCTGGATAAAGCCCTTGTTCACAAGGTCTATCTTGTTGAGCACGATAAGCGACGGGATATAGACGCGGTTGCCGTTCAGCACGTCTATCAGCTGGTCGTCGGTCAGGTTGGGCTCGCGGATTATTATTCTGCCGTTTGGTATGCCATACAGCCGCATCATCTCCTTTATCAGCCGCTCCGAAACCTTGATTGGAACCTGCGCGTTAACTCCGATGCCGCCTGTCGACGTTTTTTCGATTACCACGTCTGGCGGCCGCTCGTCCAGCTTGATGCCGGCCTCTGCCAGCTCTTTTTTTAAGACGCCCAAGTGATGAGGCTGGAAGACGTCAAGAACAATGAGCACAAGGTCAGCGCTGCGCGCAACAGATAGCACGCGCTTGCCAAAGCCCTTGCCGCTTGAGGCGCCTTCGATGATTCCTGGAAGGTCCAGCACCTGAATCTTGGCGCCGCGGTGGTGCAGCATGCCGGGGACAGCCGTGAGAGTAGTGAACTGGTAAGACGCAACGCGCGATTTGGCGTTTGTGATCCTGTTGAGGAGCGTGGACTTGCCAACGCTTGGGAGGCCGATGAGGACTACGGTGGCATCGCCTGTCTTTCTGACGTCAAAGCCGACGTTCTCGCCGCCAGTATGCACCGTCCTACCATGAGTGTTTTCCTCCATCTCGCGCTTGAGGCGCGCTATCTTGGCCTTGAGCAGCCCTATGTGGAACTCGGTAGCCTTGTTGATCTGGGTGCGATGTATCTGGTCCTGTATCTCCTTTATCTTCTCTGGAATGCCCAAAGGCGATCACATCCCTTGTAGTAGGTAAAGCGATAAAAACATTCAGTCATGTGTTCTTTGGAAGAAAGAATTGTTATTTATCTTTAGTCTATCGTCAACATAGATCACAGGGGGCTACCTGCTTACAGAATCAGATGGCATGTTCCAGTCAGCATGGCCGCCATAGAACACGTATTTCGGATTTTCAGACAGGCTATTTATGATTCTCTTCTGTGCGAGCTTCAGGAAATCAAACTATTTGGTCGTATAGAGCTGGATGAAGCCTTGTTTGGCAGCCGAAGAAAGGGAGGTAAACGCGGCTGGGGTGTTGAGGGAAAGACTCTTGTATTTGGCATTTACAGAAGAAATGCATGGCAAGGTTATCACGTTTCCTGTATCGGACAGAAGAAAGGAGACGTTGATTCCGTTGATACGACAGCATACAAGAAAAGGCTCGTTGTATTATTCAGACGACCATACTGCGTATGCCGCTTTGAATCTGACTGGCAAACATCAGATCATAGCTCATAGCAGAGTACGTTAGAGTAGAAGACGCTCACATCAAGGGAATTGAAGGATTCTGGAGCTATGCCAAGACATGGCTATACCACTGTCGTGGTGTACCGAAACAATACTTCCATTTGTATCTGAAAGAAATAGAATTCAGGTTCAACTACAGGAACGAAAATTTGCATCCAATACTGACAAAAATGGTCGTCAGAACTGCTCCAGATCTTTAGGTATTACCTTTGACTATTTGCTCGTGTCATTTGACTACTTGATATTGATGCTAGCAAATTCATAGGCTCCGCTGCTCTCGTTGAAAATTGACCACAGTACCAATCATATAACAAAAATGCTGGATATGAACAGCTTTTCTAAACATTTGCTTGCTATTGGAAGAGAACAATAATACCTTCGCATTAAATGGGGCCACCGCGTAATGTCGCAGATTCCAAGACCTAAGCTACATTATATATGGCGTATGGGATGGCGACCGATAACTGTGCCATGAAGTTGCGTTTATATTTTGTACGTTATCCAGACTGTCCGGGCTCCGGTGGTGTAGTCCGGTTAAGCATTTCGCCCTCTCAAGGCGGAGATCCCGGGTTCAAATCCCGGCCGGAGCATTCTTTTCTCCCACCAGCACCAATTCTAAATTAGATAGATCCTGAATTGTACAGAAGGCTTGGTTGGGATGGTGTCATTTTTTGTTCTGCCAGTAATAAGAAAAGATAGCTTATAAATTCGCATAGGTGCTGCTGACAGATTCAAGAATCTTATAAGCATTTAATTTTCAATGTTAAAAGGGTTATCTATCTAAATGTTATTTGAGATATGTGAACGCAATCGACTCCTTGGTATTGGTGGCACTTGGGTTTGCTCCGACCTTTGCTGCTCTAGAGATGTCTTGGAGAATGGGCAAGATGATCGGAAGCGCGGAGAACTAGTGGCCGTTAAGGCCAAGTAACCACGCGTCAGCTTGCCCATTGTTTTTCTGTTGTGCTTTTCTAAATATCTATACATATACATAGACTTGCAGTAAAAAATTACTTTCTATTACAAGCAGGATTTATTATAGCTCTACACCTGTCATGATCATGCCTCCAACTTCCATCTATAAAGTATTCTACATGCTTGATATCGTCCTTGTCTGATACTATCCATCCTCTCGTCACCATTCTTTGGCGATCCAGGTAGCGCACGAATTAGCGATGATAGTGAGGGTGGCGGAGGAGGGTCAAGTTGAGATATGATGCTAATGCACAATATTGTATTTAATAGAGGGGCTTTGTTTAAAAAGTCAACAATCCATGCTTGGATAGCTGTTTGATTGCATGACTTTGTTTTTATGAGTTATTACTTTTTACACAAAGCCTAATAGAGGATCTCAGCGTTTTTAGAAGGTCTTTTTCGTCCTGTGTATGAGGTAGATGCCAAAAACTCCCATTATTCCACCGGCCACTGCCAGAGGAATGTTTGCTGGCAGTATGACCTCCACATTTTGCCAAAGCAAGGCCAATTGAAAGACCACCGTCAGGATTATGGAAAATGAGCCAATGATAGAAGTGAGCGAGGCACCTATCCTTGACAAGCCCACTACATAAGTCAGGGCCGCAGTTAACGGAAGAAGCGAAAATAACAATAACACCATCCAATCCTGTGCCGATATCGCCGGAGCTTGCGTCGTCCATAGTATCATGGCCAGTATCAGGCCGGAAATGAAAAGAGAAGAGCCTGTAACTGCCTGCGCCGAATGCGTCTTGGCTAGTTTTGTAATGAAAATTATCCCAGATCCAAATGCTGTTGCAGACAGCATGGCTTCTATATCGCCAAATGTGATCAGCGCGTCAAGACCGCTGCTCATCACTGTTGCAAAGAATCCTGCAAGCGCGATCATTACACCAGCGAGCTGGAGCCTGCTCAATTTCTCACTCAAGGCAGCCCTTGCAAGAAGTAGTATGACTACTGTCTCAAGCGGCCCGGCAAGAAGGCCTTCCTTTGATGCGCCTACCCTGCCAACCGAATCGTACCATGCGAATACTCCTGTAGCAAGAAGTACTGAACCAGGCAACAAGTATTTCCAAGATTGAAAGACTGTGATGCTCTTTTTCTTTTCAGACCCAAACGATATCAGGAGCATGACTGCGCCGGCCAAAGGGATGCTGTTTGCCGCTATGACAAGTGGAGCGAGCTGAATCTGGGTTGCGAGCATTTCCACAATTATTGACTCTATTGACAGCAGAGCAGCATGAAGAAAGATGATCCAAGAGTGGCGAATCAAGTAGTGGTCACGTCTTTTCAGATACGCCTATTTCTTTATTATGAGAGAGCCAGCTTCAACATCTGGATGATGGAAGTGCAGGCAACAGCAAGAGATCAGTGCATGTTTGTCCTCCTACGGATTACCAATACTGTCGGACCTGTTGATCTTGCACTGGCCTTTGTGTTTCTTGTCCTACAATGATTAGAACTATCCTTCAAGAGCTCTTGGGAGAACATTATTCCAAATGCAGCAAGCAAGTTTGTCAATACGTTTTTGTATAAAGCTAGTAACAATATACTATAACAATGTCTGTTAAGAAAGTAATATCAAAAGACAGGGTTAAAGAATACATGATCGTCACACTTGTCAGTCACATTGTAGGGCAGCTCGTCTTTCTACCGTGGAACCTGTATGTCATGAACTTTACGCCCGAACAGTTTCTGAGAGGTGCGATAGCAAGTATTCCAATAGCGTTCATCTGGAACTATGCAGGAATCAAGGTCAACCTGTATTGTAGCTATAAAGTAAAATCATTTGTAGAGAATGTGGCGACCCGAAAGCACTAAAAGTCATGGCTTGGTTCTATAAACGCAAAGATTTATTCAATTTACACTACTACTTTTTTACCAGAGGTTGCTGACATGCCGCCGGCTCGAAAGAAGAACAGCAAGGGCAAGAAGCGATGGGTAAGCAAGGTCACCACCGAATCAACCTTTCCCAAAAAAGGCATATTCACCAAGGATGCAGAGACGATTGCGCGACACATGGCTTCAAAGAAGGTAAGTCCAAAAGGGATAGGCTCGGGCATACGTATGATACAATACTTCATAAACCGCGCAGGCAGGAGCTTGCCTGCTTCACGGAGGCGCGAGCTAGAGAAGGCAAAAAGGATACTGCAGGCCCGACAAAAAAATAGATAAAAATTTGCTCTTGTGTTTTGCCACCACGATCCAAACGGTTTCTACGGGTTTCCAAATGAAGGCTCAGGATTCGGCAGTCCGGTATATTCTCTTCATTTTTTCGCCCTTGCGGGCAGATAATAGGGGGACTGTTACTTCGTCATCATCCTGCAGCCTGCATTAGATGGGAAGCAGGCCGGTAAAAATCGTTATTCTATTACGTGCACGCTGTGGAAGCCGGCCTTGCATTTCGGGCAAGCAGAATGAACGCCCATACAGTCCAAGCAAAAATCAGCCGCGGCCAAGAATTCGGATTCGTCACCACGGTAAAAGCAGTTCTCGCAGAACCTCTTTGCCAAACTCTCTTATCCTAACCTATCCTAGTTGCAATTTAACTTTTTGCATCATTTCTTCTTCTTTCTGCTTGTTGGTTTTTTCTTGATCGTCTGCATTACCCTGTCCCGTATCCTGTTTACGTTTGCCCGTGGCGTCACTGACAGGCAAAGAATGCCGTCACCAAGTGGAAAAGTCATGAGCGTAACTTTGTCATGCTCGGTAATGCTGTAACGAACCTTGCCCAGCTTGTCGCTATACGATTCGAGCGTGGTGAGGTTCCACAGCGACTGTATGTACATCTGCTGCTCGGCGGTCTCGTCGAGCAGCGGCTCGATCCCCTGCTGGAAGCCACCCTCTATGACTTCGCCCCTGTTGTTTACAATGCCGACAAATCGTATGTTGCGGTCAAGCTTGATAATCTTGTCGCACAGGTTGCGTTGCATGAATGGTAGTGGCTTGTAGGAATATAAATCGTTTACACAAATTATTCGGCAAGCCGGGTTTCCATGGAGTGGCCGTCTTTGATATGCGCAGAATAGTGCAGGTGGACTAGCTCATTAATGTCCGCGTCGGTAAAGTACTTCGTAGAATACCTTGCAAGCACAGTCTTGCAGTCAGAGCAATAGATCTCTTTGAACGGCAATGACAGTACTACAATGAGCAGCTCCCACTTTTATGCATTGTTTTAGCGGCGATACCTGTTTTCCGTGAATCGCATCTTGGAAGCCTTGTAATAGATCACTTCGCCACGCCGCTCTATCACTGCTACTACCGCTTCCTTACCCATCCTTTCTATCTGATCGATTGCGCTTGCAAAGTCCTTGACAGTCGTGTTTGTCCCCTCGTTTATGCCAAAGATCACATACTTGGCAGGCTTTTTCTCGTACTCGCCCCGATCGTAGACGCGAAAGTCGTTGCCAAACCCGAACCCCTCTTTTGCGACATAGCCCCTGCTTCGCAGGTCTCGGTAGACCAGAAACTTTGTCATGATGTTCCTGTCGTATTTGAGCAGTAATTCAAACAGCGGGTCAAACGTCATGCCGGGTTTGTTCTTGAGCGCAAGGCGCTTTGTGTGCATTAGGTACAGCGCCTCGTATGGCTTGAGCACATATTCGGCGTCTTCCTTTTCGCCAAAGCCCTTTGTACGGAGCTCATCCTGAAAGCGCGTTTTGTCAACCAGTATCTTTCCGCCTGCTGCAAGCCGCGCCTCTACTACAGATGGCATCTCGGCCTCACTCATTTTAGAGCCAGAAAATGGCTGCTGCGCGCTCGGCGGAGCTGTTGCTGATGACGACATAACGATTAAATCACAGCAAACCTCCACATTTAAGCATTCAAATAAAATTAGTGTATTGATATGAAGGGAGTCAATTATCGTGAAACTCGTGGAATGCCATATGTCCGGCGCGAATACATAGCTGGCAAGCCCCAGATCAAGATCGCAAGGTTTTCCTCTGGCCAGGCCGGCAACAATTATGATTACAAGCTCGAACTTCTGGCGACTGAAAAGATCCAGATAAGGCACAATGCCCTTGAGGCCGCCAGGCTTGCGGCCAACAAGAGGATGGCGACAGCAGGCGAGACGAGCTTTTTCTCGATGCTCAGGGTCTACCCTCATGTCATCCTCAGGGAGAACAAAATGATCGCGACTGCTGGTGCGGATCGTCTTCAGGAAGGAATGAGGCGAGCCTTTGGCAAGGCAACGGGCCTTGCAGCGAGGGTCATGCCTGGACAGGTGCTGTTTGAGGCTTATGTGACTGCTGCAAACCTGAACCTTGCAAAAGAGGGATTCAAGGTGGCTTCAAGCAAGCTGGGCTGCCCGACGACCATAAGGATAACACCGCTGAAAGAGCAAGCAGTGGTGGCAGAAGACTAGGCTAGCTAGATCTTTCCAACTAGATTTTTGATATTTTCAGAATTGCATACGTCCGCTTTGCCGCCTATGCTCTTGCAGATCAGCGCGGTGATATTGTCGATCTCTGTCTTTATTGCCTTTCCGACCGGCGAAGCAGGGTTTGCAAGCTCGGCCTTGACTTTGGCATGATCCATGCCTTCCAGAATTTGCGGGCTGTAGCCTGCCCCAACTTGCATGAACTGCCCATCGATCAGCAGGAAGGGGATAATCTGGTCAGGGTTGAACATATCGAGGATCTCAAAGTCCTTTTCGTCGAGCTCTTGCAGCGGCTCAAAATTCCTGTCGGCAGTCTCGCGCCCAACAAACTCGACATAATCGCTTTCATACTTGGCTCGCGCAAAGCTGAAAGTGGGGATGTTCAGGTATTTCTCGTCATGACCTGCGCTTGCAGTCTCGACAAGACCCTCCCACCTGCCAAAGTTGGCAAGCGCGTTCACAATGGTCCATCGCTCTGCCGCGCAGAACGGGCAAAAGCCGGCACCCATAAAGAACACGAGGGACTTGCCACTCTGCCTTTTCAGCGGCTCGTCTGTGACATGCATGAACTTGCCAAGGGCCTTTTTTGGAATAAAGCTGCTCACAAATACAAGGTTTTCGCTGTTTATTTTATCAACGTTTCTCGCTCGATCTATCTTAATTTGTGCTAAAATAGCGCGACGATCGGCGAAAAACATAAACGCCTTACTTTTTGCACTTTGCAAGTGCGGCGGGCGACATTTGTCGCAGCTGCGCCGCTAATTAACTTTTTGTCGTCGGCGTGTTGCGGCATTCTTGAACGGAGCCGTTCTGTCCGGTCGAAACTATGGGCGCTGACAATAAATCACGGTCGGCAAGGCGTTCAACTTTGCCATTATTACTATGTAGAAAACAAGCTATGTGAAGGCGATAAAGGCAAACCGCCAAGCTCAATCGTACAAGAGCGATTTTGAGCAAGAAATGATTAGGCTCATGCGGGAAAATAACAAGTCGCTGCAAGCCATTGATGACAATGTTCGCAAGCTAGAAAAGAATAGAAATCCGGCACGAGCGAAGCTCCAAGGAAAAGCAAAGGTTGGCGGCAAAGGCATTTTTATTTGACAACTAGCAAGCCTTCGATCAATGGTGAGATTCGAACTTGCAAGGGACGAGTTCAACCGGTTAATTTTGGAAATCTTTGTTGCCGAGGATCAACAGCCGCCGGTCTTGCTTGACGATCCCACTATTCATGAGACATTGAGACAGTGCGTCCTCATACGGGCGATAAACGATAGGACTGGCGATTTGATTGCAGAATTTGCAAAGGTTGAAAGGTGGCAGAGGCGCGACGCTATTTTGGCTTAAGGCGGTCTTGCAATTGCTTGATTGCCCGTCTGTTGAACGGTCGCACAAGAGGGCATCCGGCGACAAAACGTCAATGTCGCTCATGTAGGTCATAAAGTTGTCCCGGTATCCTCGTCAAGTTTCGTCGTTTGGCACGGCGTAGGAAAACAAGCGCCGACTAACACTTGAATTCAAGCACACGTTGCGGTTTGTCCTTGGACGTCGCTCGTGTTGAAAAAGCGGCCCTGTCCTTGGTTTTGTTTTGAACGGCAATTCCTTATATTGCACGGCGCCCGTGCACCAAATTCAATCTTAAAGAGGTTGTTAAGGTTCTGCTTTCGTTTTACATTGTTTAATTAATGTTCTGAATCCATGGGTTTTATGCAAAAAGCTCTTTTTGTTTAAAAACTAACTTATTCTATTGATATCAGATCAAATGCAACGATTTGCGATAATAGCCGCTCCTTCATACTACGGCTACGACCAATGGGAGTTGAGTATCTTCCAGAAGCAATGAAAGCTGCAGGCTTGCTAAGGAGATTGAACGTTGAATATGTGGCGGAGGTCTCTCCACCAGAGTATAATTCAAAGCGTGATGAAGAAACGCTGCTACTGAATCCCAAAGCGATCAGACGATATTCAAAACAGCTTGCAAATGTCGTGGCTAATGTGTTGTAGGGGGAGACGATTTCCCATAGTGCTTGGTGGCGACTCCAGCATTATCATCGGCAATCTGTTAGCCTTGCGCAGACTGGGAAGATACGGGTATTCTTCATAGACGGTCACGCTGATTTTTATCAACCAGAGGCATCTCCTACAGGAGAAGTTGCTGATAGGGATCTGGCGATCGTGTCTGGTCGAGGTCCAGATGTTCTTACCAACATAGATGGTCTGAAACCGCCTGTTCGAGATGAAGAATCATCTTGATGCCGAACAAGCAAAAAGTTATGGCAGCCAAGACGTAGGCGAGACCGACATCAACATTTATGATTTTGATAAGATACAAAAATTGGAATCGCAAAAACTGCTTCAGAGGCTATTAAGAAACTAATGAACAGTGGAATCCAAGGTTTTTGGATTCACAGATGTTGATGTATTGAATGATAAAGATATGCCAGCAGTTGATTATCGCCTTTCTGGTGGGCTGAGCTACGGAGACATAAGCCAACTCTTGCAAATCTTGCTTGGAACTGGAAAAGCAGTTGGAATGGATATCGCTATTTTTAATCCTAAACTAGATTCAGATGGTTCAATAGCACGCAGGTTGGTATCTAGCCTAGCGTCTGGGTTAGCCAGTCATTAGCAGGTATACCTCAAAAAATACCTGTCTAAAAGTTACAGGCTTTAAAAGTATCGACACGAACACAACCGACTTTACACGCATACACAAAGACGAATCCTGTCAGGATCAGGCGAGTCTGTGCATATGGCAGCACGGCTGCATCCGATACCAAAGGATGAACAAGATAGATGTGACTCGTCCTGACCTGATCAGCGTATAACATGACAGCGAGCTCCTTTAAGACTACTGCAAGAATATTCTGGAAAGCATCTCCATACAGATATTTTACTCGGTAATAATGGACTTTCTTCCCCATTGAATCCGATAATAGTGGATCACCATCGTTACAAGAAGTGCAGAGCAAACGATGGTAAAGAACGCGACTAAAAGGCTGTCTTGGTAGTCTTGGTGATGGTGGTGGAGTCCGGCCGATTTTACCGAAACAATCGCGTCTGCAGCCTGCAGCGAAGAGGCAAGGGCGGCGGCGACCACAGCAAGAGCCAATGGCAACAGCAGGGTCCTCATCCGCCATGTTGAACTATAAAAGATATTAAAGTAATAATCATGAAAAGTGCCGCACCGTATATTCTAACAAATAATTTGAAAATTATGATATGACAAATGTTCGACGATAGCCTAAATTACTAAAGACTAACAATAATACATCAAGACATAGATGGACAGAGTGTTGTGATCCGATCAGGCGGCTCCAGACGTATTTCTTCTATCCCCAAAAATTCCGCCGAACCTTCTGGTCGGCTCTGACCTTTGGGCAGGGTACGAGTGAGGTATTGACGAGATCCTGCCTATCACAGGGATCTGCGAGCGTATGGCCGCCTCTATGTTGACGAGCAGGAGCTCCACGTCGGCAAGCCTCTTGTTGCCATCGATTTCAAGGTGCACTTCGGCTTGGGCAAGCGCGCCGGCGGGACGCAAAAGCACCGACTTTACCCGGATGTTTTCGTCTTTGAACTTCTCTTCTACGATCCTTTTCACCATTTCTGTTATTCTGGGGTTCTGCCATGAGTCAACCAAGATGAGCGACGACTGCTTGAGTGAAATGTACGATACTGAGAATATGTAGCCGGCAATAATGATGCCACCTATTGCATCCATCTGCAGGAATCCAAACTGGGACGCAATGAGAACGCTCACAAAGCCAATAATGGACGCAGAGCCGTCCTTTATCGAGTTCTTCGCATCCGTCTTGAGCGAAAGCAGGTTGTACCTGTTGGCAATAGAATTCATCTGGAACGCCCGGTGGAGCGACACTGCGCCGGCGGCCGCCAGCACGATCATGGTCAGCACCGGCTGCTGGATCACCCGCGGGTGGAGCAATGCCTCGTACGAATGATACAGGATGAACCCACCTATCGCGACCATGCCTATTGCTGCAATGAGCGCGGCAAAGCTTTCCACCTTGTGGTAGCCGAAGGGGAACTTTCTGTCTGCCGGCTTGTGGGCCATGCGCAACCCTACGAGGACTATGAGCGATATCATTGCGTCCGAGAGCGAGTCGATGCCGTCTGCGGTCGCCACGACGCTGCCGCTCACCTGCCCCATCAGTATTTCGACAACTCCTATGCTGACCAAGGTTACCACAGAGATCTTGGCGATCCTCTGGCCCGCAACTAGGCCTTCGTTTACAAGATCCGCCGGCCTTCCGGCTGGGGGCTTAATCACGATATAGTATATTTTTGCAGACCATTGTATTTAATGCCGTATGGAAGATGCTTCTGGTATGGAGCTCGTTTATGTAGTTCTTATAAAGATAAATTAAACCCCACCAGATTACCGATCGTCCAGTTGGCCCTGAGAACTCTTTCTGATCTGCCAGACTCGCAATTTGACGGGAAAAGGGTGCTCGTGAGAGTCGATTTCAACGTCAGCGTAAACAACGGCGCGGTTGGCGAGGACTATAGGATCCGCATGTCCATTCCTACTATCGAATACCTGACAAAGCGCGGCGCCAAGGTGATACTAGCCTCGCACCTTGGAAGGCCGGAAGGGCGCGACAGACAGTATTCGCTTGCGCCTGTTGCAAAACGCTTGTCAGACATTGTTGGTGGCAAGTCAAGGCCGGCGATACGCTTTGCAGATGACTGCGTCGGCGTTGAAGTGGAGGACGAAATAAGCAAGATGAACAAGGGCGACGTGCTCTTGCTTGAAAACCTGCGCTTCCATAAAGAGGAGGAGCTGAACGATCCAGAGTTCAGCAAGAGGCTCGCATCGCTTGCAGACATTTACGTCAACGATGCCTTTAGCACTTCTCACAGGAAGCATTCCTCCACCTATGGCGCCGCCTGGCTCTTTGACATCAGGCTTGCAGGCTTTAACCTGAGCAAGGAGGTCGAATACCTGTCCATGATAAGGGAGAACCCGATCAAGCCCTTCAAGATCGTAGTCGGCGGGGTCAAGATAAAGGACAAGATAGGTGCGCTTGAACATCTGCTACCAAAGGCTGACAAGGTAATGATAGGAGGAGCTGCTGCGTATACATTCCTCAAGGCAGAGGGAATCAAGACAGGCAACTCGCTCATAGATGAAGAGCGCCTGCCATGGGTCACAAAGGCTCTGTCAACATACGGCGACAAGATAATGCTCCCTACAGACCATGTCTGCGCAAATTCGCCAAACGATAATTCAGTCACGATGGTAAGGGGAGACATCCCAAACGGCATGTCCGGCTTTGACATTGGCAACGAAACGATAGAACGCTACTCTGCAGAGGTAGGAGGCAACGGCGGAGGCACCATCTTTTGGAACGGGCCGATGGGCATGTTTGAGATCAGGGCATTTTCAAACGGCACCATAAACATCGCCAAGAGCATGGCGCTTGCGTTCTGGCGCGGAAGCAAGACGCTCATTGGCGGGGGAGACACCCTTGAGGCGATGAAAAAGTCGGGCGTGGCAGAAAATGAAGTGAGCCACGTGTCTACAGGCGGCGGGGCAACCCTGCGCTACCTTGCAGGCGACGAGATGCCCGGCGTTGTAATTCTGAACGGCCATTAAGCCCTTGGCGGTGCAGCCGGCACGAGCGTTTTGCCCCTAGGCCATATTTCCCTCTTGAGCACATCCCACTCGATAGATATCCTTCCCGGGCCGGTGATAAGTAGGCTTGCCGCCATCACCAAGAGTAGCGGGTCAACTTCAAAGCCGCCAACAAATTCTCTTGAGAGCTTGATTACAAGCGTCGTGCTCAACATCAGTATTATGTATAACGCGGCAGTGATCCTCTAATTATGCCGGCGAATATGGCTATTGCGCCGCCAATTTCTGGAGTCGCTATAACAAAGGCGACCTCGGGCGGCAGACTAATGCGGCCGACGAATCCCCTGCACCTGTCCAAAGTCTGTAAGGCTGGGCACCCGGTGGGCAAGGAACGTTATTCCCATCATTATCCTGAGTGGGAGCGGCCCAAACTGCATCAACCGCAGAGAATTCACAGCAAGCGTTCTAGATCGCTAGCCATAGTTTAAGATCATTGGTACAACCACAGAACAGACGATGATGATGTCCTTAGATAACGTTGACCCTGACTGCCTTCAGGACCGACACGTCATCATTGCCCGCGCCTATCATTATGACATACTGACCTGCGGCGAGGTCTTCAGCTGGCATGAATACATAGGATACCTGCTTTGAGCCCCCTCCCGATATGGAAACTGATTCTTCGCTGAATATGCCAGTTGAATTACCAAGCATGCTGTTTGGCGTGAACGTGCCGGCCGCCATCATTTTGCCGCTGAAGTCCCCAGAAGCATCTATCGTGACCCTGATTTCTGTGCTATCGCCCCTTGCCACTGTCACCTCCCCGTCTGGTGCAGAGACGGAGATTGGAACCTGCTTTGCAGCGTCCAGCCTGCCTATCTTGTTTTCAGTCCATTCTGAGAACCACGCCTGATTGTCCTGTCCCACTGCAAACTGCAGGACGTTTGCAATGCCGCAAGTGTCTGAGCCTGGAGGACAAGCTGCCCAGTTCTTGTTCTGTGAGGGGATCCAGTACTCTGTCAGTACAAGATTTTCAGGGTCAAAGCGGGCCATCTTGTTGCCTGTGTGTTCGTTGAACCAGATCGAGCCATCCGGACCTGTCGCCATCCAGTACGGCCACGTCTGAGCATTTGCAGGTGTTGTTCCGCCGAAAATCTTGGGCGATGCTATGGATGTCACAAACTTTGTTATCTCGTCCGCCACCGGATCGTACTTGAAGAAGATATTTGTACCATGATCGGTGACCCACAGGTTGCCCGAGTTGTCAAGCGTTGCGCCTACCGGCGAGCTAAGGCTGGCGGGAAGATCGACTGTGCGCACAAACGAGTTTGTATCAATGTCATACTGGAAAAGCTGGCCTTTCTGCTGGAAGGAGAGAAGCGAGACCCACAGATCATTTCTTTGCTCGTCAAGCACAAGCAGACCTGAAGTAACGATGCCAGAAACCCCTTCAAAGCCCTCCAGCGGCAAGGGAATTTCTGTAAAGCCTTCCGAAGTTCCACTCTTCATTTTTGAAACATCGCCAAAGAAGATTGATTTCGAGTTTATCCCAATGAGATAGATATTGCCGTTTGCATCAAATTCCATGTCCGAAGGATATCTTGCAGGCACCCTGAACACGTCAAACGACTCTGATGCCTTGTTGAATCTCCAGATCGCGTTGTTCTGATCCGTAAACCACACGTAGTCACCATTAGCCTTGACTGTCCATGACATTTGCCACGACCCTAAGTTTGTAAACGGCTGCTCGCGGGTCGGCCATTCGGGAATGTTGTATTCGTTGAACCTGTTTTCCGCAACATCATAGCTGCCAAGGAGGCCGCGCTTTGCAGACACGTACCATACCTGACTGCTGCCATCAGCGGCAATCCCAACCGGCATTTCACAGTCTGATTGTAGCACAAATTCAATTACGTACGCGTTAGAGTTTGGGCTTGTATCGGTACCACAAAATTGCTCTTGGAACCGTTGCAGCGTATCCTGTTCATTGTTCGGACCGCCGGGAGGCGGGCGCGCAAACACTGAAACAGAGACCGCGGCAACCGCGACTATCCCAATTATCGCATAAACAATGATCTTTTTAGACGAAGATGACGATGAGCGCGAGGTACGAGAGGAACTTGGCACAGCGAGAAATCCGATTTTCTACCATATATCTCTAGTGCCATAGGAGGTGGCGCATAGGCAGAAATACCACATCAGAAGTAAAATATTGTCCCGTTTGGCCGCAGAAAAAGCAGAGGGGCACAGACAGTATGCAGTTGCAGGCTACCTGTCGGTATTGCTTGCCTCCGCGCTGTTCGGCACCGTGTTCACGCTGGCAAAAGTCCCCCTCGCCACCATGGATCCGCTTGCGCTGTCGGCCATAATCTACACCATCGCCGGTCTTGGCTTGCTCCCGTTTGCAAAGGCGTCGTTCAGGCTCGCCACAAGGCGCGAGTATTACTATCTTGCAATAGTAACAATTTTTGGCGCGGTGGCCGCGCCGGTGCTCCTGCTCTATGGGCTCCAGCAGACAAATGCCGCTGATGCGGCAATACTGGCAAACGGCGAGATCGTGTTTACCATATTGCTCTCTGCGATGTTTTTTGGTGAAAAGCCGCACGGAAGAGTTGGGCTGTTCGCCGTCATTCTAGTGGTCATCGGGCTCTTCATAGCAACAACAGACCTGAAAGTATCAGAAACCATACTGGAGTTCAACGCTGGCAACCTCATGATACTGGTGTCCATGCTCATGTGGGCAATAGACAACAACATCAGCAGGCGGCTGACATCAAATGTGAGCCCAGCCAAGATTGCAATGGTCAAGTCGCTTTCTGGCGGGCTTGTACTCCTTGCAATTGCTCTGGCTCTCGGCAAGTCAGACTCGATTGCAAGCATAGAGCCCAGCCTCTGGCTCATAATAGCGGGCATGTCAGTTTCCGGGTTTGGCGGCGCGCTCTTGCTATTCCTACAGGGAATCAAGAGGATAGGAACGGTCAAGACAATGTCAGTGTTTTCCATGACCCCGATATTTGGCATAGTCATAGCGGCGATTGCGCTTGGCGAATCGATAAGCGTGTTTCAAGGAATTGCAACCGGTCTGATAATCATGGGCATCCTGCTTGTGAGCCGCCACTAGAGCAGCTTTAGGTCGTTTGTCACCTTGTCGATCAGGTCTGCTGGCGCAGGGCCTATTCCTATGCAAGTGGTCGTGCCCGGTGGTATCTGTGTCAGCCCGCTGTCCTGCACCTGCACGACAGGCAGCCTGTAGCTTTCTGCCCGCTTTCTTATTTCCATCAGCTCTTCCATGCTCTTTACCTTCACTACGACCTTGGCTTGACCACCCTCAAACCACGCGTCAAACCACGCCCGCCTGTGCGCCTTTGTTTTTTCTGCGCCCATCACGGCAGCGTGCGCCACCTGCGCCGCTATCTTGCCTGTTCCCATGCCAAGGTCCCGCCTGACCACCATCACCTGTTTGAACTCCACCTGACGCTCTGTGATAGTTTAATTAACAGAGTGAAAAATACATTGCTGGTCTTTTGCGAGATGCCGGGCTATGATGTGATAGTTGCAGGCGGTAGTGTTTCCGGCCTGCTTGCAGCACGCGAGGCCGCGGCTGGCGGCCTCTCTGTGGCTGTCCTTGAGGAGGACTCGGAGATAGGGACGCCGGAGCACTGCGGTGGGCTTGTGAGCATAGCAGGCATACGGAACATAGGCATCGTGCCAGACGCAAGTGCAGTAGAAAACACCAAGATCGCGCGGGCTAAGATCCTCTCTCCCTCTAGCGGCTTTGAGATCAGCGCAGAAAAGCAAAAAGTGATGGTGCTTGATAGGCGGGCTTTTGACAAGCAGATCGCATTTCAGGCGCAAAAGCTGGGTGCCGAAATAAAGGTAAAATGCGCCATGCGATCGTTTTCAAAAAAAGAAGACGACGGCCCCACCTACATTGTCAAGACCTCTGAAGGCGACCTTGTATGCAAATATTTCGTAGACGCAAGGGGCGTCGCGTCGATAATCGCCAGAAACAGAGAAGGCGTCCTCCAGTCAGCACAGTATGAAGTTTATGCGCCGTGGATAGAGCGGGACACCATCGAAGTCGCGTTTGACAACCAGCGTTATCCCGGCTTTTTTGCGTGGATAATACCTACTGCGCAGGGAAGCGGCAAGGTCGGAGTGGCTGGCAGGGGCATCAATGCGGCAAGCGCGCTCCAGTCATACATTGATGGCAAGGGTAAATGCTCAATCGTGCGCAAAGTATACGCATCCATATGGGTCAACGGCCCGATGGAAAACCTTGTGTCTGACAGAATGATAATAGTGGGCGATGCGGCTGGCCAGAGCAAGCCCACCACCGCAGGCGGCATCTATACCTGCGGCATGGGAGGCGTGCTTGCGGGGCGAGCAGTGGCAGAGGCAGCCAGAAAGAATGATGACAGGCTTTTGGCCCAGTACGAAAAAGATTGGCGATCGATGTTTGGCGCAGAGTTTGAAAAGATGCTGCTTGCAAGGAAGCTCTTGGAACGACTCGACAACAAGGCCATAGACGAGCTCTTTTCAGCTGTGCCGCCAGAAAAGATCGAGGAGGCATCGGCCAGCGGCGACTTTGACTTTCATTCCGCCGCTCTGGCCAAGATTCTCGGCGCAAAGAGCGCCACCCGGATGGCCAAGGCGCTACTTGGCAACGAGATCAGGCGCCTGATTGACATCAGCTAAGCAAGATATAAATTCGGTTAACCTTAAGAGAGCACGTATATGTCCAAGCCATTGCAATTGCCGGTCTGCACATCATGCAGCAGGCCGATTATGCCTAACGATGAATGTGTCAAGTATTACTGTCCAAACTGTGGCTACGTGCTCATATGGCGTTGTGAATCCTGCCGCGAGTTTGCGAGACCTTACAAGTGCGTAGGGTGTGCTTTTGAGGGCCCATAGACATGGCACGGCTAGTAGCCAGAATAAGGATAATGCCTGCAGACGCCGAGTCCAACCTTGACAGCGTCGTCAATTCTATAAAAAGCTCCTTGCCTGAAGGAATGGAGATGAAGGGCCACGCGATGGAGCCGATCGCCTTTGGGCTAAAGGCCATAGTCGGAGACTTTCTGCTGGAAGACGCAGAAGGGCAGATGGACAAGCTGGAGGAGTCGATCAAGAATGTCGAAGGCGTCGGCGAGATCGAAGTGATGAATATCAGCAGGCAATCAGTAAAAATGAAGTAGTAGCAATGCAGGAGGCTTTTACAGTTTGAAAAAGGTGCGCACTGGGAGCGACGAATCATCTCCCATCCAGCTCAGGGTAGCTGAGGCCAAGCACCGCGACGTGGGCAAGCGGCGGGCAAGGATAGACGCGCGCTACATGGATCACTTGGGAATTCAAGCCGGCGAGGTCGTCGAGCTTGTGGGCAAGCGCAGCACTGCAGTAACGGCATGGCCGGCTGACGAGGAAGAAAAAGAGAGCGACATTATCAGGATAGATGGGCAGACGAGAAAGAACGCCGGCGTAGGACTCAATGATCTCTTGAACGTCAGAAAGATCGACTGCAAGCAGGCCAAGAGCGTGACCCTCATGCCACTTGGCGACAGTACCATTACTGTCGACAAGGAGTTTTGCGACTTTGTAAAGAACAGGATCAAGGGCTACCCCGTGAACGAGGGCGACGAGATTTCAGTAGTCATCTTGGGCAACCAGATGGACTTTAAGGTAGAAAGGGTCTCGCCAAAGGCCATAGCAAGAATAGAGAGGCAGACAAAGCTCACCATAATGGCCGAGATCACAAGCGACAGAAAGCCGCGCGTGACCTACGAAGAGATAGGTGGCATGAAAGAGCAGATAAAGCGCCTGCGCGAGATCGTGGAACTTCCGATGCGCCACCCCGAGGTCTTTGCAAGGCTTGGCATAGAGCCACACAGCGGGATCCTGATGTATGGGTCGCCGGGCTGCGGCAAGACCCTGATCGCAAAAGCTCTTGCGTCAGAGTCTGAGGCGAACTTTTTCATAATCAACGGCCCCGAGATCATGAACAAATACTATGGCGAGACAGAAGCGAGGCTGCGCGACATCTTTAAAGAGGCGCGCGAGTCTTCGCCCAGCATAATATTCATCGACGAGATCGACGCCATCGCCCCAAAGAGAGAGGAGGCATTTGGCGATGTCGAAAAGCGCGTCGTGGCGCAGCTCCTTGCGCTCATGGACGGCATGTCCGAGAGGGGTCAAGTCATCGTACTTGGCGCCACCAACAGGCCGGAGAGCCTGGATCCTGCGCTGAGGCGTCCCGGCAGGTTTGACAGGGAAATAGAGATAGGTGTCCCAAACGCTGAAGGCAGGCTTGAGATACTGCAGATACACACCCGCGGCATGCCACTCTCTGACGACATCAACTTGCAAGAGCTTGCGTCAGAGCTCCATGGATACACCGGCGCGGACATCAAGGCGCTGTGTAGAGAGGCCGCCATGAAGGCGCTCAGGCGATACCTGCCAGAGATAGACCTTGAAGGAGACAAGATATCGCCAGAGATCCTTGAAGGCATGGTCATAACAAACCGCGACTTTAAGGAAGGCATGAAAGAGATCGTCCCGACCGCAATGAGGGAATTCTACGTCGAAGTCGCGCGCATAAAGTGGAACGACGTCGGCGGCCTGTACGAGGCAAAGCGCACCCTGCATGACAACCTCATAACGGCCATCAGGGAGCCGGACAAATTTGCCAAGATGGGCATCAGGCCGCCGCGAGGGGCTCTGCTCTACGGGCCGCCGGGCACCGGCAAGACGCTCCTTGCAAAGGCGCTTGCCACAGAGAGCAATGCAAATATCATCGTAGTCCGCGGGCCCGAAGTGCTCAGTAAGTGGGTAGGAGAATCTGAAAAGGCAATCCGCGAGATCTTTCGAAAGGCCAAGTCCTCGTCGCCATGCATTGTCGTCTTCGATGAGCTGGACTCGCTTGCAAGGCCGAGAGGACAAGAAGAGGACATGTCAGGCAACGAGCGGGTCCTCAGCCAGATACTGACTGAAATGGACGATTCAGGAAGCGCCGGCGTGGTAGTGATAGGCATAACTAACCGGCCTGACCTCATTGATACGTCGCTGCTCCGACCTGGAAGGCTGGACCTGATCTTGTATGTCGGGCCGCCGGACGAAAAGGCCAGACAGGAGATATTGAGGATAATAACGCAGCCGATGCCCCTTGCAAACGACGTCGATCTGGCAGGCATCGCCCAGTCCACAAAGAGCTTTAGCGGAGCCGACCTTGTGGCGCTGTGCAGAGAGGCCGCGGTGAACGCCATGCAGAGCAAGTCAGAGATCATATCAAACGCCGACTTTGCCAAGGCAATAAGGCTTGTCCGGCCGTCGATAACAAAGGACGTCGAAGACTGGTACGAGTCGATAAAGAAAAACATCACATATGCGATGCCCAAACAGATAGACAAGACATTCTACGGCTGATTATCACATTATATAGCTGATGATACGGACAGATTGCAAAACAAAAGTTTTTGCTTGCTATAGTAGAAAATGTTTTTCTTGTTCTGTTGATATAACGCCCAGATGCACGGCCAAGGTGGCAATATGAATATTTATCATATAAGATTTTATAGTAAAACTCCATAAGGATTAAGTAACATAAGGCTCTTCCATAAACATTGAAGACAATAGGTCCTTTTTGGTTGCAACATTCCTGATTGGAATGTTGTTGTCCATTGCAAGGCTAGATTCAGCATACGCGACAACATCCGCTCCCACTCCAAGCGGAGGATCAGAGACTGCAATACTGGTAATAGGAGACCAAGAGTTTGACATCCAGTACACGATAAACGGCGGTACTTTAGAGGAGAGGATGACTGCCGACCCAGCGCTGAAAACTTTGCTGGTTACAATTTCTTCCACATCAGACGGCAATCTCACCATCGGGCTTCCAACCGAAGCGATAGATGCAGAGGACAATGAGTTCTCTGTCTTTGTCGATGGCGAATTCAGGAATTTTGTCGTTGACGAACTAAAGCGAACCGCGGACGCCAGAGTTCTCTATATCGAATTTGAGAATGGGACTGAGGAAATTGAAATAGTTGGTACATCCATGGCGAGAGAAGAAGACGAGGAGCCAGAGCCCGCGCCGCAGACGTTCTCTGTGGAAATAGAAGACCGTAGCTACGACATTCCTTACAAAGTCACCGGCGGCTTTGTGCAGAGCGTTAGTGCAGACATCGAGTCAAAGAGTCTAACGGTTTCCATCTCCTCAAATACCAGTGGCATTCTCGCGCTCTGGCTACCAACCGAAATGATAGATGCAGATGATGAATTCTCTGTGCTTATCGATGGTCAAGCCGCCAACTTCACTGAGCTGGACTCTACTGATGACGCAAGAGTCCTCCAAGTGGAATTCGAAAATGGAAGCGAAGAAATCGAGATCGCAGGTACCTTCATAGTTCCAGAGTTGGCAGTTTGGCAATTCTGGTGACATCAATAGCGATCGTCGGAACAATCGCTGCGACAAGAAGGATCCATAAATTTGGCGGCCTACAAATATAGCAGAGTTTTTTCTTATCTGCTCCTATACATCCCTTTTCATTTTTAAGACAGAGCATAAAACCGTATGCAGAGGATATTGCAAGCTCAAAAGAATATAACCAGCCGCGTGCCAATAGCAAGACATTCTACGGGTAACAACATGAAATATCCCATCCGGAACCTTATGTATGAAAAGATAAGGCAGGCAGGCACGTTGACCGATGCTGACCTCATGAAAGACCTGTCAAAGGACGGCGTCACGCTTGCCGAGTCAGAGTTTAACAAGACACTTTTAGACCTCGAAATATATGGCCTAGTCAGGGTCTCGTGGGTGACAAAAGACAAACGCAGGATCGAGCTGGTCGCCGATTCCGGCACTGCTAGCTGAGAAGCTGGATAGGCAGAGGATAGTAGAACAGCGCGTCGACTGCGAGCGCCACGAATATTGCCACAAGATACGGTGCGGTAACCTTGTACGCCTTCCAAGCAAATTCCGGCGTTGGATTCTTTGTCAGCTTGTAATGGTAGGCAAGCATCAGCGAGCCAGAGACTGCCGCGACTGCGGTGTAGAGCACGCCAGGGCCAAAGAATGCAATTGCCACAGAGTATGGAAGCAGTATTGCAGTGTTGAGCAGGATGTAGCTTGCAGTCTTTTGGTTGCCGATCAGCACAGGAAGCATGGGCACCCGCACGCTTGCGTATTCTTCCCTTGCCCTTATCGCAAGGCACCAAAAGTGCGGAGGTGTCCACATGAACACGAGCCACCCCACCAGAAACCCAAGCAGATCCATCGAGCCTGTGACAGCGGCCCATCCAGCCATAGAGGCGGCGCTCCCGGCGAACCCTCCAATGATAATGTTTGAGGCGTTGCTCCGCTTGAGCCACGCGGTGTAGATTATTACGTAAAAGAATATGCCAAGCGCAATCATGCCTGTAGCCACAGGGTTCAGAGTAAACCATGCAATAATGACAGAAACAGCGCTAACTGCAATCCCATAAGCAAGAACGCTCTTTGGCAACAGCCTCCCTGCAGGAATAGGCCTTCTAGCAGTCCTCTCCATCACCTTGTCGATGTCCCTGTCGTAGTAATGGTTAAGCGCGCTTGCGCCCATCGATGCCAGAGCGCCGGCAAGCGTGAGAAAGCCCAGCGTGAACCAGTCAACGTCCCATGCCACGCCGGGAGTAGCGTCAAACCGGGTGGCAGCAAGATACGACGTGACTGCCGTTATCACCAAGACTACCACTATTCGTGGCTTTGAAACCTCGACATAATCGCGTGCAGTCACAGGGTTGCCTCAGAGAGAGTGCTGCTCTGCTTGCATTTAATTTATTCGTTGAGTCAGTAGACGAAATGTTTCAGATTAGCCACCTGCAGCTTGAAGAATATCATCATCTTACGCCTGAGTAGGGCATGCTCGCCATCCGACATGCCACACTTGCACTTCTTCATTCCTGTCGATCGAGCCTCTGCAATGGCACAGAGCTTGGCTATCTTGTTTAGTGCCTGTGAAGTCATAGTATGGGCCTATCCTGTGGGTGTGCTCGAGCATATCCAACAGGTTGACGGTCGTGAGCCAGGCATCCGATACCGTGCCGCCTTGCCCACTTCAAACAGGTCCGCTACAGACACGGCTATGACGCCCCGTACAGGGTATTAAAACATCATACCAATTATTATACACCTATCAAAATAGCTAAAATAGGCTGCTAGTTTGCGCTTCAAAAAAGTGCATAAACCTATCACGCTATTCGCAGTTGTTGTTGCCCTTCCTTTAGCGGCTTCCCAATATACCTTTGATTTCAGCCAAGCTTCAACTCGTGCTACCCATCATTATTTTCTTTTAGTAGACCCTGTCTCTCCCCTAGTGGGACCTTCCTCTCCTCCAGCCGCCGTCTCTGCACCTGCGCCAGCTGCACCAGCAGTGGTCGGACCACCACCGCCTTCAGTTTGAACCCTTATGGCCTCCTTAGTCATGTGACCCATCGCTCTTGCAGTGTTGGAAGTCATTTTCGACACTTCTTTTGCATTTTCTCTTGCGTACCTTGTAGCTGCTCTGGCTGCTTCTGCTCCAGCAAACATCATGTTGGTAGTCATCCTTGTTCCAGCGGCAAAGTTTTCTGCTGTACTAGATACCATCCTTGCATACATGTCTGCCATATTTCTTGGCTGTATGCCTCCAGTCCACCAGTTCCAAGGTTGCATCCATTCCATCCAATACCCTGCCCTGTCTGCCATATCGCGCCAAGCAGATTGCATTGAATTTAGAACATCCTTTTGTGACTCCAGAAATGTATCAGCTATTTCCCTAGTTGCATCGGCTGTCTCATTCTGAAGATCTGTTATTGTTTGGGAGAAGCGAGGAACTTCCCTTCTTGTCTCTTCTATCGCCCTTCGAATATTGTCTCTTGTCTCGTCAATAGAGCGAATAGTTGCTTCCTGCTGTTCCCTTTGAGTGCGTTCATCCATACGTCTTGTTGATGATGCCATATTGTCAGAGTTTCAAGACTGATAGCAAAGATAAGGATTGCAATTGATTTTATGATGTACCGTTCTTCAGAATCATCTATGTTGATTGTTTTCCTTCCATCTTCGATGATCTACTTCAAGATTAGCCCTGTACCAGCCGCGCTGCTTCAGCTACTTCAGAGACGTTCTGATACTGGCGCTCCTCTATCTTTTGGACCAGCGGCAGCACCTCATTGCGCTCGAGCTTGTTTGACTGTTCTACGAACCTGATAATGGAGCTCTTGTCAGCCGGAAAGTCAAGGTCCTTCAAGACCTGTCCAAGGGCTGCTGCACTTGGAAAGTCGCTGACTGTCTTTTCCCTCTGCCCTCCCTCCACACGGTCCTGCCTCCGTAAAGTCCGCTGGGTCTGCTCCGCGTTGAATTCCGTAGGGATCTGCTCCCGGTTTTCCCTTTCTGACATGGCAGAAAATGTCCAATATTTCTATTAACGGTTGTAGAACAAGATAAAAGCTATGTCGACATAGTAGTATATGCAGTGACCGATTTTAAAGATGCAGAGGTCTATACAGTTGAAGGAAAAAGAATGGGCAGAATAAAGGAGATCAATGCCAGATACTTTACAGCTTTCAAGCGCGGCCTTGTAACAGACGAGGAATTCCGGATCCCAATTTCTGCGATCTCGGCGGTTGAAAACTATGACAGTGCAACGACAGTAGTCAGGCTCAGCCTGAAAGAAGAGCAGTTAAAGCACGGCTACGAGTTTGCAAGGGCCAAGCCCAACTCTGAATTTGCGAGTGGAGTTGCAGAATCCGAGCGTAAGATCCTGTTGGAAAAGCCGATGATCAGGTATGAATCGCCCCATCCGGTCGAAGAAACCATAATGGCGGAGAGGCCGCCTCCCATTTCAGAATACCTTTGCGACATGTGCAATGAAAAGTTTGGTAGCCCCGGAGAACTGCAAGAACACAGGGTGGCTCAGCACAAGGCCCCGACTGGCATTTGACAACTAGAAGAAACGATTAAGTATACCAAACAAACCCCAATTACTTGTATAACATGTCTGATTGGGACCTTCTGACCCCCGGGATAGGTCTTACTTCCATAGGCATTGTTGGCGTTGCAATTTCTCTTTCGGGCATTGCCAAGACCTTTATTGACGGCATGCACGCAGTCTCGCTTTTGACAATGTTTATCGGCATGATCTTCCTTGCCTCAGGACTTTTCAAGGACGGCTTTCCTTCTACAGGGCGGGCCAAGTCTGCCACCTTTATCACGCTCGGGTTCCTTGTCACCTTTGGCTTTGCAGCCGCAGTCACGGTCAGCACGCAGGTCCCAAGCATTTACGCCTACATTGGCCTGATGCTGATAATCTCGATTCCAGCTGCAGTCCTTGCATTTGCTTCATACAAGCAGATCCCGTACATCAAGGCACTGGCAGTTATATTCATCGGAGCTGCGGTTGTTGGCGGCTCTACGTTCTATGCCTTTGGCCTCGTGACACCTAGGCCACCAGCACCACCAGAAGAAGAGGAGCCGGCTGAAGAGCCTGCACCTCCGGCCAACATCATCAATGCAACAATACTAGCGGGTGCTTCAGCACAGGGCAATCCTGACTATGAGCCTGATCCTATTACTGTCAACAAGGGCGATGGGGTGCGATGGGTCAATGAGGACAATGTGCCTCACACAGTAACGAGCAGGCAAGAGGGCGTATTTGACTCTTCAATAATCAATGCAGGAGGAAACTGGCTCTTGAACACAGCAGAGCTTGACTCGGCAGAATATGAGTACTTCTGCACATTGCACCCAAACATGGTAGCCACGCTGACAGTGACGGAAGGCGGAGCGGCGGCCCCTGCAGAAGGCTCCGGTAATGCAACCGCTCCAGAAAATGCGACAGCTCCAGAAGGTTCGTCCAACAACCAATCATCAACTACAAGCAATGAAACAACAGCAAGCACGCCAAATGCTACCACTGGCGGCAGCGGTGCTTCTGTAACCTCGGTGTCTATAGTAGTCGGGTCATCGGTTCCAACAAATGGCGAGTTCTACAACCCCGAAAACGTAGAGACGACGGTCGGCAGCATGGTGGCTTGGACCAATGACGACAGCGTGCCCCATACTGTAACGTCAGGAGTGGTGGAAAACAACAGCCCCAAGCCGGACGGCAAGTTTGACTCAAGCATCATGAATCACGGCGCCAGCTTTAGGTTCGTGTTTGACGAAGCCGGCGAATACCCATACTATTGCTCGTTGCACCCGTATATGACCGGCAAGGTCACTGTAAACTAATGGAAGAAATTTTTCTAACATCAAGACAGATCGACCAGCTCGCCAGCCTTGCAAAAAGCTCGCTTCCAAACGAGTCCTGCGCTTTCCTCCTTGGCAAAAACGATAGAATCACAGAAATCTTGCCTATGCAAAACGCCGACAGGTCAGCAATATCCTTCAGCATCAAGCCGCAGCAGGTGCTGCAAGCGTACGACCTTGCAGAAAGCAAAAAGATGCAGATAATCGGGATATTTCACTCGCACCCGGCCAAGCCTGCGCCGTCAAGCACTGACAAGAGATTCATGGAGATAAACCCAGTGGTGTGGCTCATTTACTCGACCACCGAGCATAGGTTCAAGGCATACGTCTACGACACCGACGTAAGGGAAGTTGTCGTAAAGATTATCACGGCGTGAGCCTATCCGTGTCCCTCGGATACAGGACCACGTCGCGCACGTTTTGCGACCCTGTCAGCACCATCATGAGCCGGTCGTAGCCAAGGCCCCATCCAGAGTGTGGAGGCATGCCCCAATCAAACGCCTTGAGGTGCTCCTCAAAGCTGGCAGGGTTGAGTCCTTGCTCGGCAAGCCTGCTCCTCAACTTTGCCGGGTCGTGCAAGCGCCGGCCGCCAGAAACAAGCTCCAGATAACCATACTGCAGGTCAAACGACTTGGACAGTTTAGGGTTGTCCTCCTTTTCATGTATGTAGAATGGCTTGAGCTTGAGCGGCCAGTCTGTGATAAAGTAAAAACCCCGGTGTATTTCGCCTAGCTTGCGCAATGCGGCATCTGACAGGTCGTCGCCAAACTGCAGCTTTTCCCCTTCCTTGGCAAGCTCGTCAAGGCACTGCTCGTACGTCAGCCGATCTATCTTGGAGACCGAAATATCCTTGCCGCCTGCCAGCTGCAGATCGGCCTTGTGCTTTTCCTGAAATGCAGTGGCAACGTTTCTCACCACCCTTTCCACGATATCCATGACATCTTCATAGTCGAGGAATGCGGCTTCAATGTCGACGCTTATGAACTCGGTTAGGTGCCTCACAGTGTGCGAGTTTTCGGCGCGGAAATACGGTCCGATCTCAAATACCCTATCAAGTCCTAGCGTCAGTTGCTCCTTGTACAGCTGCGGGCTCTGGGCAAGGTATGCCTTGCGTTTGCCAAAGTAGTCAAAGCTGAAAAGGTTGGCTCCGCCCTCGCTTGCGCTCCCGATCACCTTGGGTGTGTTTACCTCGATAAAGCCCTCTCCCAGGAGAGTGTCCCTTACCACTACCAAGCCTGCCGAGCGCAGACGGAAAATCGCCGCAACTTTGGGCGTCCTCAGGTCCAGCGCACGTGCGTCAAGCCTCTTGTCGATGGCAGACTCGACGCGCCCCGTAGGGTCTATCGGAAGCGGGTGGACTGCCTTTGTAAGGACTGTAAATTCGCTGACCTTGACTTCTACCGGGAAATCCTTTGCCTTGCTCTTTTGCACCACCCCGGCGACGACCACCGCGCTCTGCCTTGGTGCCTGCACGGCTGCCTGCACGCTGTCGCCAGTTACGATAACCTGGCATGCGCCGGTGACGTCCCTTATTGTTACAAATGCCAGCTTGCCAATATCGCGGACATCTTCTATCCAGCCGCCGACTCTTACCTGCTGCCCCACCAACTGGTCGTCAAGCTGGCGCGCATAGTGGGTCCTCTTGATGTTCACCATTTTATTATTACCTACCTGTTATTGTTGTTCTCGAATTCAATGAGCAGTTCAATGTTCCTAACTGTCTTGGCAATCTTTTGAACCTTTTCTATATTAACCCACGCCTTTCTGCTGTCCCCTGCCACTATGACCTTGGTGAGCTTGTTGCCGTCAGGGAGCCAGAATAGGTTGACCGATAGCACCTTGAGAGGACGGAGCAGGCCCTCAATGAAGCGCCTCTCAGAAGATTCTGACTCAACGAACCATACCTTCTGCCCAAACGCGTCTTCGATCTTGTCTGCAAGCTCCGAGTCTCTCTGAAGGGCAATCACGTCAGGGCTCCGGAGCACTAGCACGAAATCGTCGTCCACCTTTGCGCCGCGCACAAGCGTGAACTTATCGACGTCTTGGTTGCGATCCGCCAGCCGGGCAAGCTTGATCGCGGCTTCGACATCGTCCCGCGTTATGCTGCCCGATTCAAGCTTGGATTCGCATTTGCTGCAAAGCACGCCGGACTTGGCATCGAAAGGGCAGATGGCAGACTTCAATGATTATAAACTTCCATTATGCAATTTAATGGGATAAATAAACCATACATTAAAGAAAACCGATAACGAAATCGATGTCTAGTGGTATGATCTATTTTTCCTCAGATAGATCCTAACGGGGCGTCAGATTATATCGATTGCAACAAAAAGAAAATGCTTGAAAGCAATATTCACGCAAAAAGTGTAGTACGAAACATAATTAGGTAGTCTTTTATTGTAATTGTAGACTAGTTATGTGCCGACTGAAATATTAGGCAGCACAGCATGATATATTTCGATTTATAGATTTTGTCAGATAAGAATCCCACCAAAAAACAAAAGGTAAAAATCTTGATCGTCGATGACGAGGAAGACATCCTTTGTTTTACAAGAAGGTCTGCAAAACGAGGGCTTTAGTGTATATATACTAGCAGTAAACCGAAGGGTTCTGGAAAATTACAAGGCTGGACAGTACGACCTTCTCTTGCTAGATATCCGAATGCCGCTTATGAATGGTTTTGAGCTCTTCAAGAATATCAGAAAGATCGATAGAAAAGTAAAGGTGTGCTTTATCACGGCATTTGAAATCTACTTTGATGAATTCAGGCGAGTATTCCCAAAAATAGACGTGAGCTGCTTTGTCCGCAAGCCGATAACAATCAACCAACTGGCCAAGATTGTTCGTGAAGAGCTAGCGCGTCCTATACAAGAAGAAGACAAGCCTGCCATCGAGCAAATTCAGCCCAAAGGAACTGACCCGAAAAATATCTAGTGCGGCCTTATCCACATTCTAGATTATTTATATGCATAATATACAAGGTGACAGAATCCTCTTATAATGCGCAAATAATGTTTTTTGTTGATTGCCAAAACTTGTGGTCTCGGGGCTCAAGGCATATTATGCCACTGAAAGGGGCCCAGTCAGGGCAGTAGACGATGTTAACTTTTCCTTATCAGACAACGAATCGCTGGGCATCGTGGGCGAGTCGGCATGCGGTAAGAGCACACTTGGCGCGGCCCTCATGCGCTCTATGCAGCCGCCAGGCAAGATAGTCAGCGGTAGCATAGTTCTAGATGGTACCGACGTTTCAGAGATGCCCGCTTCAGAGTTCAACAGCAAGATAAGATGGAAAAAGATAGCAATGGTCTTCCAAGGCGCAATGAACGCACTTGACCCTGTCTACACGATTGAAAGCCAGCTGCATGAGGTGCTCAGGGAGCACCGTTTTGAAGGCAATATGGAAGAAAAGATAGCAGAGTCGCTCCGCCAGGTGGGGCTTGATCTCTCGGTGGCAAAGCGCTACCCTCATGAGCTTTCTGGCGGCATGAAGCAGCGCGTCGTGATTGCAATGGCGCTTTTGCTCAAGCCGGACCTTTTGATAGCAGACGAGCCGACCACCGCTCTTGACGTGCTGGTGCAGGCGCAGATAATAAACCTCCTCAAAAAGTTGCACAGGGAAAATGGCATAACTGTCATCCTGATAACGCACGATCTTGCCCTTGTCTCGCAGATAGCAGACAAGATAGGCATAATGTACGCCGGCCAGCTGGTCGAGGTCGGCTCTACAAGCGACATTTACAAAAACCCCCGGCACCCTTACACGCAGGCGCTCATAGCTGCAATGCCAAGGCTCAAGTCGAACGACAAAAAGATACACTTTGTCAACGGCAGCCCCCCGTCGTTGCTCAATCCACCTCATGGATGCCGGTTCTACGATCGCTGCCCACATGCCATGGATGCCTGCAAAAAAGATCCTCCGGAATTCAAGACAGACACAGGCTACGTGCGCTGCTGGCTGTATGAAAATAACAAGCGCGAGTCTTAAAAAGAGCAAATTCAGATGACAAAGTCTACGGCTTGCTGGTGAGAGAATATATACAATGACGTTCACAGCAGCTCAGGCAACCAATGGAAGAAAAGCCATCTCTGCCTCGGTCAAAATTGCCCTCGGAAAGAGCTGACGATACAGTTGTTAATATTTTGAGAGGCATAGTTGGAAGCAGGGCGTTTGACTTTACAATAACGAGTGTAATCCTTCTTCAGGCAGTTGCCCTTGCGCTAGAAGCTACGCCTGCCCTCTATTCTAACAATAATGGTGAAAGAACAAATGACGCTGCAAGATTGTTTGGCACAGTCCATACTGCAGTAGTCATGGTTTTCATTGTCGAGGCTGGAATGAGGTTAGGGGCATTATGTCCAAAGCCCCAAGATTACTTCAAAGATGGATGGAATAGTTTTGATTTTGCAGTGATAGTGCTTTCACTTATTCCAGTCACCGGTCCATTTGCAACCATTGCAAGGCTTATCAGGCTGCTGAGAGTCACCAGGCTAGTTACAAAATCCAAAGAGCTGCGGGCAATTGTATCCACTCTTGTTCGCTCTATTCCAAGCATCTTTAACATCTTGATTTTGCTTGGCATGCTGTTCTTCATTTATGCAATCATTGGATACCATCTGTTTAGCAATGTAGACCCGCAACGCTGGTCGTCATTTCTTGCCTCTCTTACAACGTTATTCCAAGTCATTACACTGGAGGGATGGATAGACATAACAGAACCGATAGTATCGCAGCTGGGCCCGCTGTACTGGCTCTATTTTGCGACCTTTATTGTGATTGGCACTTTTATAATCATCAACCTGTTTATCTCAGTAATCGTCAGAAAATCTGAAGAAGCGTACAAACAGCTGCAGCTAGAATCTGGAACTCCTCTAACACAGCAAGAGATCGCAGAGGAGTTGAGGGAAATCCACAGGATCTTGGAGGAACTGGAGAGGAGAATAAGCCGGCAAGATGACGATTCAAAAAATGGCAGTGATAGAATCGATAAGAATTGAACCGTCAAGTCATGGCGTTTTTCGGCACTTGGCGTCTCGCCTGTTGGAGACATATGCTAACCTTAAAAAGAGCGGTTTTTGTCTCTATTAGCGGAGACGTTTTTCCTCCATCATAGCTGATATTAAAGCCCAGCTGGCGCAATGTTTCCAGCTTCTTCTTTATCCTATGTCTGGCATTTCTGGCAGCTCTGCCTTCCAGCTGAAGCGTGCCTGTCAGAAATGCCATCTCGTGCTTGGATAACATTGAGGATGAGACTGGAAGTTGCGATAAAAGCATATGTAGCTGCATACTATGAGCTTATTCCAGCGTTCATTGTGTGGTTCTGCTCAATCAGAATTGATCTAAAGCTACGGCAACGGCTGACCGTTAGTCAGCAAGTATCAAGTTCAGCGATCAGATCTGGTTCTTTAGAGTAGTCGAGGTTTGAACTAGCAACCGGTATGATGTTCATAGATATATAGGATATAATTTTTCTAAATATAAGCTATATATGGCTAAAGAAATGGTTGATTATATAATAATCAAACAACAAAAGCCGGAATATTGTGGGAAAATAAATAAATCTTTTATCACAAATTTTGTTGTGATGAGAAAGGGTCTCTTGTTACTTGCAGTCAATATGGCAGCAGTGGGAACACTAGCATTAGCAGGTCTAGCTGTTTCAACAGCACATGCACAAGAATTTTTTGGATTTTTTGGCGCAGGTCCGAGTTGCCCTCCGGGAGAATGTCCTCTTCCTCCTGATGTACCTGACGAACCAACATGTCCTCCTCTTCCTCCGGAGCTCTGCAAAAGGCCACCGCTTCCTCCAAGGTTACCGGAACCACCAGGATGTCCTCCTATCTGTCGACCAGAGCCAGAGCCACCGTTTTGAGTTTAACGGCAGCGGTAGCAGTCAAACCAGCAGAGTATGCGTGTCAGTCAAATAATCAAACAGATCATAGGTAAAGCAGTTATAGCCAATGCTGGAACTAATGCAGACTATGATCCAATGCTTAAGCTATGGCGACGGTCGTTAGTCAGCAATCAGCAGGTTAACAACAAATAATGCTGCTCATCATGCACGAGTAGATTGACGAACAAGATACCATGCAAACAGCATGGTACAGAGAAGATGATGATGGACCGCCTCTACAAGAGAGGCTCTAAGCAGAATGATCAACAATTTGAGGAAATAGGCGGGTACTGTGAGAAGTGCGGTTATATCGAATATGATAGTGCGCTTTTGAACCACAAAAGAGAGAAACGTTTGCAAGATTGTTAGAATGATAGCCAAAGGCTCAACAACATCACGGCAGTGGAACGCTATGAGGTCGTTCTAGCTGAAACAGGTGTGGCTGGCCTGAAGCTGTATCGTGAAATGCAATAACTAAAGGCTTACACAATCAAGCATTTGGACTAAAGTTCAATGGCATCTATGTCTTAAAACAAATAGTTTGGGCGGACGTTCATCTGCGCTAATTATTGTTCTAACCTTTGGTATTTTGTTTTCACTGCTTTGCTCTTACAAGCCTAGCACAAAAGCCTAGAACTGTCACTGTCATAATCCCGAAATACTCCGCCCTATCCACAGAGATCAAGAACTTTCAAGGTTTACTAGAGCGGTTTCAGCACTTGGTGTCTCCGCTAATGGAGACACGCCAACCTTAAAAAGAGCGAGTTGTTGAGAAAGCCCTGTTTCATTGACGACAACAACAATACTTGCGCATTTCCCATTCCCAAATATCCGAGAAAAGCAGAGAAGCGTTCTTGTTGATATCGAATTGGCCATCAAGTCTGGCTACAAGCACATATTCCTTGAAGCGCCCACAGGGTTTGGCAAGACGCCAGTAGCCATAACGCTTGCCCGCTACCTTGGAAGCTCGCACATTTGCACCGCGACAAAAGACCTGCAAACGCAATACCGGCGCGACTTTCCCTTTGTAGTGGAAGTAAAGGGAAGGGGCAATTTTGCCTGCATAGTCAAGGAAGATATGGGTCTTGACGAGAGCTGCGACTATGGTCCCTGCGTCAAGGACGACGCGTACGACTGCACCTACAAGACCCGGCTGATGGACTACAGGGCAGAAGGCGAGGGCACCATGCACGAGCTGGTCAAGCTCGACTCCTTTGCAGAGCGCAAGTATATTGACAAGATGCGGAGCAAGTCAAAGCTGGTAGAGCTTGAATGGCGGCCGTGCCACTATTTCCATCAAAAGTGGATCGGGGCCAGATCCAGCCATACTGTATACAACTACCGCTACTTTCTATCAGATGTGTTCTATGCCGGCTCGACGCAAAAAAGGAACCTGCTTGTGCTTGACGAGGCTCACCAGCTTGAATCAGAAGTAGGCGACTTTCGAAGTTTCACGATTCGCAAGAACATGCTGCCATTTCTAAAGATGCAGATGCCTGATAGCAACGTAGACGACATTGAGACATGGCTTGACTTTTGCATCGAGCTAAAGGAAAAGTTGTTTGAATTTTCAGAGAAGGCTGAAAGGATAATTGAGCGGAGCAACCAAAAAGTGATGACAGAGCCGTTCACTGAGAAGAACCTGATCGATGCGCTGGAACGCGAAGCAACCCTGACTGCAATAATCGACGACATGAAGGCCGACAAGGATAATTGGATCGTATCAGGCGTACAGCGCGACAATGCAAACCAGCTATCAAGGGTGACGCTCATGCCGCTCGAAGTTTCGGGCTACTTTGATTCAATCCTTGACAAGGGCTCGGTATCGCTGTTCATGAGCGCCACTATCTTGAGCAAGGACTATCTTTGCAAAACAGCAGGGCTTGAGCCAGACAAGGTGAAGTTCATCAGGATAGAAGAATCAGACTTTCCAGTAAAGAATAGACTAATCCATATGAAGAATACTGCATGGCTTAATGCAAAAACAATGAATGAAAGTCTGCCCAAAATTGCAGAAGAAGTTAGAAAAATTATGTCCGATCCCAAGCACAAAAACCAAAAGGGCATAATCCATACTACGTCTTATTCTCAGCTTCAGTTCATCAAAGAGTTCCTTAAGAATATCGACCATGAGAGTGCAGACAGACTGATAGAAACTGGATCAGGTCTTGATAGAAGCGAAGTGTTAGAGAGACACTATTCAAGCAAAAATCCGACAGTTCTGATATCCCCTTCGTTGCATCTTGGAGTAGATCTGAAAGATGAATTTTCAAGGTTCCAGATAATAGTCAAGGTCCCTTACCCTGACCTTACCGACAAGAGAATCGCAAAAATGAAAGATAAGGACCCAAAGTGGTACACATGGAACACAGTCCTTCGCTTGGTGCAGGCTTATGGCAGGAGCGTCCGGAGCAAAGACGATTATGCCACGACCTACATCCTTGACAGCAGCATTTCCTATCTGCTGAAAAACGCGCAGGACCTTGTGCCCAAGTGGTTCACCGAAGCAATAGTGCAATCATAGAACGTTTTTATGCCCAATGAATTCCAAAAGAAATGAAATTTGTCCGGCGACAAGGCAGTTGCCTCCGGCGAAGCCGCAGGCTATACGATATTTGGCATCAATTCAAGCATAGCGGCCACAATCATACTGATTGTGCCCATAATTTACACGATTATTGTATACCCCGATTCATTCAGCCTCTCGTGGAATGAAGGAAGGGGCGGCTTTTTGTTCGCAATGGCGTTTATAGCGGCCGAGCTCGTAGGGCTGCGGTACCGAATAAGCAAGACGAGGTTCCTTATCGTAGTTGGGCTTGCCGCGCTGACAACCACCTATTTCGTCGCCCTTCCTTACGGGCTGAGCGAATACATCAAAAATGGAGCAACTTACTACAATGTCTCACTTGAGCTCAGCTGGATATGGATGTGGGACTTTGTCGTAATGTTCGTCTATGTAACAAGCTCGCTCGTCATACTGTTTGGAAAAAAGTGGTACAAGATAGCGCCTGCCGGCGCCATTTACCTGGCAGGCAGCGCGGTGATACTGGCGCTTGACGCGTTCTTTCCGTTTGATTCGCTGGGCCCGCTCCAGTTCATAGTCCCGATATACCTGATAATTGATGAAGCGACAATCAATTTCATTGACGATTACGTGACTAACGTAGGACCAGAAGACCCGAACCATCCGGCAAATCCGGTCAGAGCTACAGGAAATCTTTTAATTCTCAACGGCCTCCACGGGCCGTTTGCGCTGCAGGTGTTCTGGCCGTCTGCAGGCGTGCATAGCATGATAATCTACACCCTTGTGATGCTTGCGTTCCTGCTCAAGATGGACCTTCCGCTCAAGAGAAAGCTGATCTACTTTGCCATAGGCACGTTTGGCACAGTGGCCGTGAACGTGATCAGGATAACTTCGCTTTCGCTTTATGCTCTGGTGGTGACTACAAACGTGCGCGAATGGGAAGCTTTCCACTCTGTCGCCGGGGAGATAATGTTCTTACCGTGGCTTGGCATCTACCTTGGGATAGTAATGTTTGTCGAGAACAAGAGGATGCGCAGGATGCAGGCAGAAAGCGCGACCCCTGCTAGTAGTCGCCCGAACTCATAAAGTCAAGCATTGTATTCTGGCCCTCGCTGCTCTGGAGATCTGACAATCTGACCCCTAGCCTCCTCACCTTTACCGGGCCGGCTTCCCTCATCGTCTCGTCCAGAGCAGACCTAGCGGCGGAATGAAGCGATTCAAAGTTGGTCGAGTGCACCTTTAGGCTCTTTGACCTTGTGATGTTATCAAGGTTGTCCAGTATCAAGAGCACCCCCACCGTCTTGAACGATAGTCTTCTATCAGTTGCGGTTTGGAAAACAGACCGGCATATTTCGTAGAGGTCGCCAAGCATCTCTGAGCTGCTTGTCGCGTCACTCTTGAGCGTAGCGATACGCATTATCTGCTGCTTTTCGCCCGATTCGACAACGGGCTCGTCGTCAATGCCTTTGGATGCATTGTGCATATAAGTGGCATTCTTTTTGCCAAACTCTTCAATCAGCCTGAAAAGATCAAACTTGGCAAGGTCACCGATCGTCTTTATGCCCAGCTCTCCTAGCCGCTCGCACGTCTTGGGGCCGACGCCCGGTATCCTACCAACGTCCATGCCGGCGATGAACCTGGCTGCGTCGTCGGGCTCAATCACCGTCAGGCCGTCGGGCTTGTGCAGGTCCGACGCGATCTTGGCAAGCATTTTGTTTGGTGCAACGCCAACCGAGCATGTCAGGCTTGCCTGCTTTTTAACGTCCTGCTTGATGTTCTGAGCGAGACCTTTTGCAACGTCAAAGCTGCCAGCTGCCCTCTGTGAGACGTCAAGGTAGCATTCGTCAATGCCGACGTGCTCGAACATGTCGGCATACGAACTTATGATCGACATAGCAGACTCGGATACCTGCGAATAATACGCAGAATCCAGCGGCAGAAACACTGCGTCTGAAACCTCTGCCAGTTTTGATTTTGCAACCCTGATCGGGATGCCGGATTTCACTCCGTACTTTCTGGCTACATAGTTTGCCGTGCTGACGACGCCGCTGTCCTCTGTCCTGCCGGAAAAGACGCAAACCACGACTGGTTTGCTGCGCAGCTCCGGCCGGCGTATCTCTTCGCACTGCGCAAAAAAGTAGTCAAAATCGACATGTGTTATGATCCTTGAAGTGTTACTTTTCGGCCCTTCAATGATCATGCTGATTGTTTTGCTGGTGCATGCTTAAGTTTTTCGATACAGCATATAATACATTGTACGTACACATATCATCAGTATTTCATTGAACTTGAAGGGAACATCCATTTGTCGAGCCGATTGGAACTAAATAAATAACCTTTTTCCAAGTTACTGTTGATGGCAGCAGGCGGCGACGACTACCCTGTGGTGGCAGGTCAGGACGGGATCAAGCTCAAGACAGAAAAGATGGTGACGGACCAGCTGTACTACTGCATCTACGACAACAAGGTGTTCCTGTTCTACAAGGACGAAGAAGGCCTCCTGCACTGCTATGAGGTAGAGAATCCCGACGCCGTCAGGGAAATTGCCCAAAACCCTTCAGAAATAGAGAGCATACTCAAAAGATATGCTGCCCAGTCAGGTTGATGACCGGAAGGAGCCAGAATAAACGTTATATTCTAGCGTGCTGAATACTCTCGCACCATGTCTACAAACACTGCAAACGCTGCAAACACCAACACAGTCAGGTCGGGCAAACCAAGCAACGAGATATTTATTGGGAAAAAACCGCTCATGACATATGTCACTGCAACGCTGGTTCAGCTGGCAAATGAGCCAACGGTTGTGATAAAGGCCAGAGGAAAGAGCATCACAAGAGCGGTAGACGTGGCCCAGATTATTGTCAAGCGCATGGATACGCTTGGATACAAGATCGGACCTATCAAGCTGGGCTCCGAGACCGTGCAGTCGGAGGACGGCAGGACAAGGAATGTCTCCACCATAGAAGTCCCGATTTCTCGCGCTAGGTAATTACTACGACCGATCATCATTCACATCGGTCGGTACACGTGCACACCACAGTCTAGACGCAACAAGCGAGCCTTGACGAGAATTTAATACGTCAATAGCCAGATTCTTTGCTTATGCCCAGCACAGTCTTTGTCTGCTTTCCTTGCAATTCTGAACGATGGACTTCGTCTCTATGCTTTTTCAATTCCTCGTCAGAAGCAAAGGTTCTTTCATCTGGACAGTCGAGGTACTTGAAACCGCCACCAAGTTCCGCAGGCATGTACGGCGGCTGGGCAGTGCTACTTGTAGACCCTGTCGGTCCAGTTGATGTAGAGGCCATATAGTGTGCTGTTGGAATACATCAAAATATATCGATTGCAAACAAATGCTAAACATACATACATACATTCACCCATTCTTGCCTTACATTACTAGTAGTAGAGATTTTATTGTCTCCACATATGCGTATATAGGAATCAGATTTCTTCCTTGCGATGTCTATAAGGCTTGTTAATATTATATTGTATGATTGGCTAGTTGTTCTTTTCCTGTAGCAGCAGAGCCATCATCATCTACATCTTTTACTGGATAAATATGATGTTATGCTGTTTCTACCATGTCAAGTTTTGGAGCGACATCACCATTGTTCCGTCCCCGCTCTGGACCTCCAAGGAACAGAGACGAGAGAGTAGTAACAGATAGGAATGGCAATAACCATTTGGAGTATTTCATGAACGGAAGCTGGCGGCATAGCCGAGAACGATGCAGGGCCAGAGTGAATCCGCAGTGCGATAGATAGATGGATAGCTACATGTCTGCAAACAGCGATGACAGCACAAATGTTGTGCCATAGTATAGAAGGACTGCTGCAAGTGCTAGGAGCAACAGAGGATAATACTTCGACTTGATCACCGAGCTACCCTTTGACGCAAGGTAGGCAGTGCCGGCAAGCCACGCATAGTCCATCCATATATGGAGAGCAAAGAGGATCATGATGCCAGCAGCAAGCCCGAATGCTGCAGAGTCGGCTATTAGCTTCAGCCCCACCGTGAACCACCAGACAAAAAAGAAAGGGTTGAGCGCAGACAGCGCAATGCCTGCTACAAAGGGGCTCTTGCCGCTTGCCATGACCGGCGCAGCCTGCACGTCTTTTCTTCTGGCAACAACGCCGGCGATCTGCAAGCTGGCAAATCCAAGGATGCCGATCCCGCCTATAAGACCTATTGCGCCGGCATACTGGCTTATGGCAGCAGACGTGAATAGCCCCGCAGCAAGCAGTATAATGAGCGGCAGCTCTACCACAGTGTGTCCGTATGCCACCTTGATGCCCGACCTCATCCCCTGCCGGGTGCCATAGAGCAGGTTCGTGAAGAACAGAGGACCGGGCGCAAGCACACCGGACGCAGAGATGGCTATCACTTCCACCCCAAAGTCCAGCACGCTCATTGCCTTTGTAACAATGCTGTTCCGCTGTTAAGGTTTTTTGCACCCCTACTACACGTAGAATCGCTTAAAAGGGCGGCCGCTGCAAAGACACGGCGTATAATATATGGTGGACACGATCCGCACCATCAAGCTCTTGGGCAAGTGGTCTACCAACAGGGCAATTGGAAGGAGGCGCCCCATCATCGCAGTGTTTAGCATGACTCACTATTGCAACTTTTACTGCCCAATGTGCCCCTTTGGCGACTCTGACAAGGAGGGCCAGATGAAGCTTGTCCGCAGTCGCGACCTGACGACCGAGCAGTGGAAAGCGATATTTGACAAGGTTTCAAAGCACTGCGTCTGGTCAATAATAGAGGGTGGCGAGCCCACCAGCAGGCCCGACTTTATGGAGCTAGTGAAATACCTGCACAGCATCAAGATGCCGGTAACGCTCATCACCAACTGCTCGCTCCTGCATACAATTGACCTTGACGAGCTGAAAAAATACATCCAGTTTATCACATGCAGTGTAGACTCGACCTATGAGGAGCCTTACTGCAAGGTGCGCGGCGTGACGCCCCAGGTGTTCAAGCGGGTTACTGACAATGTGCGCCTGCTTACAGATCACAAGGTGCCGCACTATTTCAACAGCGTGATAACTAAGTACAACACGCAGGAGTTCATAGACCAGACCTATTTTGACAGGGCAAGAGAGCTTGGTGCAAACGCAGTGTCGCTGACGTTTGTCGAGGATAGATCAGATGTCAACTATTCGCTCCTGCCGGACAGCAAGACCATGAAAGAGGTTTGCGAAAGTGTCCTTGATTACATGAAAAAACCCGGCTCGCTTCCGCTCATGATACCGCCGGAATATTTCCAGCAGATAATAGAGCACGGCCAGACCCTGTTTGACGAGTGCGGCGTATGGAAGAGCGTCTTTGTCAACGGCAACGGCACCGTGATGGTTCCCTGCTGGAAGTTCAACTCGCCAGAGAACGTTTACAGCCTGCTTGAAAAGAGCGTGGACGAGATATGGGACGCGCCTCAGTGGGACATTGCAAGGACGTGCCACGACTGCAAGGTGCTCGGCTGCATCTGGTACTCGTCCCAGCCGGTCATCACGTTTGCAAAGAACTACATGCGCGGCCTGGGCAGGATAATAGGTCAAAAGAGTCCCGAGCTGGCCGAAGCAGTATCATAGCTTCTTGCGAGAAAAAATGGAAGATTTCTTCATTCGTCTTATATAGTAAATTATCAGTCATTTCCTAGTGGGATCCTCACTGCTAAGCTCGGACAATTATGAGAGGTTTCTGCACAACGTACAGGAGCAGATTGACAACGCAGACAATGAGATGAAGAAAAACGCAGAGAAAACCCTAAGGCTCATTGCAGACAACTACCACAAGCTTGTTTCAGAGAGGCTGGCTATAGAGCTTGGCTTGATAGACGACGCGCTGGCGACTGGCAACGACGCTGCAGCCCGACACCACAGAGTGCTGGCAGACGTGTACAGGTCCATGCTTGACGGTTGTCAGGCTGCGTGAAAACAAGGCTTATAACATCATTTTTCGCCACCGGCAGCAACGTGCAACAACTTTATGACACATTATCTGGAAGAAAGGAGAGATTTGTCGTCAAGGGCAACCAAGTTAGGATGCTCTTGTGCGGCCCGACGGTGTACGACTACGCTCACATCGGGCACGCAAGAATGCTTCTCTTTTACGATCTGATGGCAAGATACTTTAGATCCAAAAAGATAGGCGTCAGCGTCATAGTCAACATCACGGACATTGACCAAAAGGTATTCAGCAAGGCGAGGGCAGCAGCAACGGGGCCGGCCGAGCTGGCCAGCAAATTCATTGATGAATTGCTGCGCGACCTATCGTCGCTTGGCATCGACGGCTTTATGCTTGCACGAGTGTCAGATCACGTTACCACGGCGCGGCAGCTGGTTGCAGGGCTCTTGCAGAGCGGCAAGGCATACTCTGCCGGCGGAAACGTCTATCTCGATGCTGCTGCCACACTGTCGCTTGGCATGATGGCAAAGATGACAAAGAAAGACTTGGACGACTGCAGGCTGGACATTTCGCCAGCCAAAAAGTCGCCGTCAGACATACTGATGTGGAATGCAAGTGAAAGTTTCGACGTCTCTTTCCGCGACGATATCCTTGGCAGCGGCATACCTTGGTGGCACATGCAGGACGCATCTGTGGCGATGGCCAACTACGGTGGTTTATACGACATACACGGCGGGGCAAGCGAGCTTGTATACCCGCACCATGAATCACACCTTGCCCAGCTGCAGGCGCTGACGCTGCGGGACAGACCTGTAAGGTTCTGGACGCACGTGGGGCTGGTGCGCACAAAGGGCAAGAAAATGAGCAAGTCTCTTGGCAACACGGTTGCAGTGCGCGACCTGCTCAAGAGGTACAGCGCAAACGCGCTGAGGCTATACTTTTACTCAAGGCACTACAGAGACGACTTTGACTTTTCAGAAAGCGACCTTGGCAGGTTCCAACGGATCGACGACATGATAGCGTCGGCGATGAACAGCCGCCGACTTGATGGAAGAAAGATGGCAGAGAGATTTTTCGATCGCATCGAGGACGATTTTGACACACCAGGCGCGATAAGTGTATTGATCGAAGGGGCCAAATCACGTAGCGCAGACCTTGGCAGGATGGTGAGCGTCTTCGGACTGCGATATTGAAAGGACGATGGAGGACAACGAGTGGTCCTTCTGTTCGATGTGGACAGAGCGGATCAGGTCGGGATGCGCCACCGCTCTACTTAACAGCAAGCTTGAAGGCGACTATTTCTTCAGCAGGGCAAGCGTATCTGGCTGTTCCGATACTGCTGCAGTAGCCGTCCAAGTTGCAAAAGTGTTCTGGAAAAAAGGATTGGACTGCTATTTGTATGACGCTGACGGCAGTCTAACCGGAAAAGGTCTTGATCAGATAGACACCATGTATGTGCTAAAGGCTGGTAAGGCCGGCGGCCGCACTATCAAGACGAGAGTCCTACAGATTGATCGCCCGTTGCTGCCTGTCTGGATAGACGTATTTTGCAGATCCTTTGCAGTGCCTGAATGGAAGGAAGAAGTTGAAAGGATAATGGACGTCAACTTTGACAGGCTAGAGCTGTTGCTCTCGTACAGGGACAAGGTGCCTGCAGGATGTGCCGCGCTTTATAGTAAGAACGGCGTAACGGGTCTCTACTGCCTCGGCACGATTTCGCAGCTGCGCAGGAAAGGCTTGGCCAACGACATACTTGCGACCGCAGCCCAGCGCTCCGACAACCTGTTTCTCCAGACGCTTGGCAGCGAGGAGCTTCTGCCATTCTACAAAAAAGCAGGCTTTGTGGTTGCTTATACCAAGAAAATCTACGTGCTTCGGCGCGCAAATAAATTAAAGAGTTTGAAAAAACCATGCAGTGAAATAAATCTAGACTAAAATTTCTAAACACAATTCCCTACAGACAGAAATAACCTGTAAATATTAAATTTTGAATTACGTTTTAGAACATGCTATATGACGGTGATGACGGCGAGGGCTTGGGGCTCTCTTCTATCCAGCATCCAGCATGTCAGGTGGCAGGGTGTTTTGAGCCTGCTTCCGTATATGTGGTCATCAAGGAAAGCGATGTCAACGTCCTGAACCTTGACGCGCAGGAAAGGCAGATGATAATGGAAAAGGATGCTCCAGCCGCCGACGTCAATGCTTTCAAACTCATACTGTACCTATGCGCGCGACATGACTATGACCTGAAGTATCTCCTCAAGGAAAACGAGCTAGAGATAACCAAGCGGCGGCACCTTGTGCTCAAGGAAACAGAGTAGATTTATTACTCTGCGTTTGATGCCCATATTACATCATATGGGGAGAAAGGTCAAGGTTGCCATAGCTGGCGTCGGCAACTGCGCATCAGCTCTTATCCAAGGCACCCGGTATTACCGCGACAATTCAGACGCTCACAAGACAGACAAGGATTGGATAGGCCTGACGGCCTACAACATCGCCGGGATCGAGCCGTCAGACATTGAGTTTGTAGCAGCGTTCGACGTGGCAGACACCAAGGTGGGCAAGGACCTCTCTGAGGCGATCTTTGCCAAGCCAAACAACACAGTCAGAATAGTCAAGGAAATGGACAAAATGGATGTCAAGGTGATGAAAGGCGAAGTACACGACGGGGTCGGGCGCCACCTTTCGCAGAAAGTCAAGATTGCAAACACCCCGGCCGTCAATGTCGCGCAGGTCCTCAAGGACACTGGCGCAGAGATGCTGCTCAGCTACCTGCCGGTCGGCAGCAGGCGCGGCACCCAATATTATGCCGAAGCTGCACTTGACGCAGGCTGCGGCTTTATCAACGCCATTCCAGTTTTCATTGCGTCAACTCCAAAATGGCAGCAGGCGTTTGCCAACAGGGGGCTGCCTTGCGCCGGTGACGACGTGATGAGCCAGCTTGGAGCAACAGTGCTCCATAAGACACTTGTGAAGTTGTTTGTCGATCGTGGCGTCAAGGTTGACGAGACGTACCAACTGAACATCGGAGGCGATATGGACTTTTACAACATGCTTGACGAGGAGCGCCTAGAGGACAAGAGGATAAGCAAGACAAGTGCGGTGGCTGCAATGGCTCCGTACGAAATCCCTATGCGCATCGGCCCATCAGACTTTGTGTCGTTCCTTGACAATGACAAGATATGCTACATTTCGATAAAAGGCCAATACTTTGGAGGTATACCGGTCGAGCTTGACCTGAAGCTAAAGGTGGTGGACGCATACAATAGCGCAGGTGTCATGATAGATGCCGTGCGTGCGACCAAGATAGCCATCGACAGGGGCATTTCAGGCCCGCTTGAGAGCATTTCGGCGTACTGCTTCAAGCACCCACCTGTGCAGATGCCCTACTCGGTTGCCAAGGCGAACTTTTTAGAGTTTGTCGAAGGCAAGCGCGAGCGCTAGCGTTAGCGCTAGAGCAATGAGATAAAAAAATTTCACCAAAAGGAGCTGGATTGGACGCTACAACGCATAATTAGCTCCTTGGAAAACTCAATCCGATAGATGTCACATTGGTTCATATAAAAAAGCTCGAAGTGTACGGGTTCAAGTCGTTCGGCTTCAAGAACACCGTAGTGCACTTTGAGAAGGGTCTCATCGCCGTGACGGGCCCAAACGGCTCGGGCAAGTCCAACATCCTTGACGCCATCATGTTTGCTATAGGCGAGAACAGCCCAAAGGCTCTCAGGGTGGACAAGTTCCAGTCGCTCTTCCACGATAGCCACAACAGCAGCCACCGGCTCATCCGCGTCAGCCTCACATTTGACAACACAGATAGGGGCATCCCGGTCGACGAGGACAGCGTAACTCTCACCCGCGAGATGGAGGGGCAGAATGGCGAGAGCCAGTATTCGCTCAACGGCAAGAAGGTGAGCAAGACTACAATAATGGAGCTCCTCGAGGTAGTGCTTGCCGCGCCAAACAAGCTGAACATCGTCCAGCAGGGCATGATAACCAGAATATCAGAGCTCAACTCTGAGGAGCGCAGGAAGATAATAGAAGACATTGTCGGGCTATCATACTTTGACGAGAAAAAAGCCGAGGCGATGAAGCAGCTTGACGAGGCCGATAGGAGGCTTGAAGTGGCGTTTGCAAGGATGGGAGAAATCCGAAAGCGCATAGACGAGCTTGAGGCAGAGAGGAACGACCAGCTGAGGTATGACCAGATAGGGTCTGAGCTAAAGAGGTTCAAGGCCGTGCAAATCTCCAACACCATACGGACGGTGAGACACAAGCTGGCCACGAGCACCCAGATCCTAGAATCCAACAACATGAAGTCGTCCCAGCTCTCAAAGAAGGTCGATGAGCTCAGGCTAGAGATCGAAAAGCTGGATGCCGAAAAGACAAAATTCATCCAAGAGGTGGACGCGGCCACCCGGGCAAAGGCTCAGGTGGCAAGCAGGATATCAAGCGTTGTCCACGACTCTGAACGCACAAAAGCGATGCTTGGCGAGTCAGAGCGGCGCATTGTAGAAATAGAAAGGAGGTTGCCGGCCATCGACAGTGGTAAGCAGGTGGTTGCCCAGCGCATGGAAAGCGCCCGCGCAGAGGCAGAGAAACTAAAGGTGGCAGTCGAGCAGAAAAAAGCGACCATGGCCGAGCTCAGGACAAAGCTTGATGCTCTTGACGCTGAAATTGAAAAGATAACTGCCAAGGTCGCAAAATACGCCGCGTTTAGGAACAAGCTGGGAAAAAGGCACGCAAGGATGTCTGCACTGAAGGGGCAGATCGAGCTTGCTGCAACAAGAGTTGAAGAAAAAATCAAGACGATCAACTACAAAAAGAGTTCCAATGATGCTGCTCTTGGCGCGCTCCAGTCTGAAATTTTAGCCGCAAAACACAGGATTGCAGAAATGGAAAAATCGCTTGAAAACGACAAGAAAAAGCTGCAAGAAACGTCCGGGCTCGTTGCCGAGCTTGCAGAGGCAAAGGCAGGGCTTGAAAAAGAGCTTGCCGGCTCTGCCAGCCTGCTTATCAGAGCAGAAAGCCTTGCTACCAAGTTTGAGGAGCGTGCAAGCGTCGCCAAGAACGCCATGAACGAGGATTTTGCCATTGCAGAGCTGATGAAGGAGAAAGACAAGTTTGGCATCAGAGGGCTCGTGCACGACCTGATAATGTGGGACAAGAACTACGAGCGGGCGGTGCTTGCGGCAGGCTCTGAATGGATGAAGGCATTTGTCGTTGATGACATTAAATCGATGATCTTGATAGCCGCCTATGCCAAGGAGCGCAGGCTACCACGTCTTCGCATAATACCGTTTGACGTAGTCATGCGGTTCAAGGAAAACCGCGATATCCCGGACGACGATGTCAACGTCATTGGGAAGCTGTCAGACTTTGTGCAGTCAGACTATCGCAAGCTGCCCGAATTCCTCTTCTCAGACACACTGCTTGTGAGGAATTCGTCCAGCGCATTCATGCTGGCAAGGCAGGGTTACCGGACTGTGTCGGCAGAGGGCGAGTTGTTCGAGCCGGCAGGAGGCTCGATGGCGCTTGACTTTGGAGGCAAGATAACCGACATGACCAAGGCGATACTGTTTGGCGACTCTGTCGAAGAGCTTCGCGGAATGCTTGCCAAGCTGTCAAAGACGGTGGAGAAAAAGAACGCGCAGTTGCAGGAAATTGCCGAGCGAATAGCCTCAAGCGAGGCCGAAAAGGTAAGGCTGGAACTTGCCATCGGCAATCTGGAAAGCAGGATTGCGGCCGAGCACGAAGCAGTAAGCGCAAAGGAAAAATCAGTGTCGCAGTTTGTTTCGGGTAATCAGATTCTCCAATCAGAGGCCGACATGCTGGCCGCAGAACTTGGCAAATATTCAAGGAGGCTCGAGCTCTTGGTCCCTGCCATCGGCAGGCTTTCGTCAAGGCTGCAGAGCATCGGTGACGAGCCTTCCAGCAAGAGCGAGCTTGCAGCCAAGAATCTAGAGCGTAACCAGATAATCAAAGCCATAGACACGGTCAACATCGAGCTTGGGCAGGCTACTTCGATGCTTGCAGGGCTTGAAGGTAGGCTCGAGCTTGACACTCGGCAGCTGGGCGAGATGGACAATGAAAAAGAGCGGCTTTCACTCGAGCTCGAGCAGCGTAGGCGCCAGATGGAAGAGCTGAAGACAAAGTCGCAGTCGCTTGAAGCAGAGCTGAAGGGGCTTAGAGACCAGGAACAGCAGATAATCGACTCTTCCGGCAGCGCCTACAGCGTGCTTCAGGAATACGAACGCAAGATAAAGGCGTTTACAGAGAATGAAAGAAAGCTGTCAAAAGAGCACAACATTATAGAGCGTGAATCCGCGCTGCTAAGAAAGGACATCGCAGACCTTACCGCAGAGGAGTCGCGCCAGACAAACGACCTTGTGTGGCTTGGCTACAAGAACCTGCTTGATGAAATGGATGTTGGCGCCGCAATCAAAGAGCTGACTGACGAGTATGAAAACGTCAAGTCAAGGATCAACCTGCGCGCCGACGAAGCGTACGTGCAGGTGATGGACGGCTACCGCGGCATGTCTACTCGACGCAACCAGCTTGAAAGCGAGCGCAATTCCATCGTTTCGTTCATCGAGGAGATAGTGAAGGAGAAGGAGAAGGTTTTCATGGAGGCGTTCCAGAAGGTCGATAGCGACATCCGCATCACATTTGAAAGGATGACTGGAGGCGCCGCGTGGCTCGAGATAGAGAACCCAGCAGATGTTTTTTCCAGTGGCGTGATGTTGCTTGTCCGCTTCCCAAACAAGACCGTGCCCCGCGAGTCTACTGCGCTGTCTGGCGGCGAAAAGACGATAGCAGCGACGGTGTTCCTGCTTGCGCTCCAGTCGCTCAAACCCTCGCCGTTCTATCTTATGGACGAGGTCGATGCGCACCTTGACGCGCAGAACACGGAGCGTCTGTCAAAGGTCCTGTTAGAGCGCTCAAAGGGCAGCCAGATAATCATGGTCACCCTGAAGGACTCGACCGTGGCAAAGGCCGCCCTCATTTACGGCGTATATCCGAAGGAAGGAGCTTCGCAGGTGGTGAAATACAAGAACCCTGCACAGATCCCGCTTGCGCAGATAAGCGAAAACAAGATGTAAATACAAAAAGCGACCACTATTCATATATTGTTGTTGGCGATCAACCTCCAGCAGCCAAAAAAGCTGCTGACGCTGTCGCTTGTAGTCACTGCCTCGCTAGCAGTAGTCGAGGTCGTAGGCGGCATTTTGAGCGGCAGCATTTCACTCGTGAGCGACTCTGTGCACATGTTCACAGACGTCATGGCAATTGCACTGAGCCTCTTTGCCATAGCGCTGGCTGCAAGGAGTCATGCAGGAGCCATGACGTTTGGCTATCACAGGGCAGAGGTTCTGGCGGCGCTGGCAAACGGAGTCGCCCTGTCTGTCATTTCGATCTGGGTGCTGTACGAAGCGTTTCTGCGTGTCATGTCGCCCCGCCTGATAGATACGCCGCTGATGCTAGCTGCAGCAGGCATTGGTCTTGCAGGCAATCTGGCAGTGATGTTCCTGCTCAAGCACCACGCAGGCAAGAGCATCAACATCCAGAGCGCGTTCGTGCACGTGGTCTATGACGCAGTGTCGTCTGTTGCAGTCATTATCACAGGATTCATTGCCATGTACATGGGCATCACCATAGTCGACCCGCTGGTGGCGTTTCTGATTGCCGGCTTGGTAGCAAGGAGCGCCTACACCATCGTAAGGAGCAGCACCCACATACTACTCGAGGGTGCTCCTCGCGAGCTTGACATACAGCAGATCATCTCCACCCTGAAGCAGCTGGACGGGGTGGTCGACGTCCATGACTTGCACGTCTGGACAATATCGACTGGCATGGACGCGCTGAGTGGCCACGTAGTGGTGCGCGACCAGATGCTGAGCCAATCAAGCAAGCTCTTGGATGACATAAACAAAGTGCTTGCCGATCGCTATAACATCACGCACACGACCATACAACTGGAGAACGAACAAAAGGTGTCCTTCAAGCGGACTCTGACAAAAAGCTAGCTAGTTTAGTTCTGACTATTCAGGGCGTATGCCGCTATCGCAGACCTACAGTTCGTCTATGTGAAATTTGGACATGCAGCCGGTGCATTCATAGATCTCGTCTCCGACTGGGCCGGACACATTGAACTTGACAATTGTGGTGCATTTTGGACAGCGCCCGTCTACCCTGCGGGATTTTCTTGCCGGCCTTGCAAGCGTTTTTCTCCTTCTGCTACCCATATACGGGCAAGAAAAGACCCTACCGTTTTATAAATTAAGGCTAGAAATGAGTTTACAAGGCAGCAAGAAAGAATTTTTCTAACAAAAAAGGCCGATGTGGACTCCAAATATCAATTTGGTATACATATGTCGAAAATAAAGCCTACGAGCACCAGATATCCATAGTTGAAGCTTGGTGCTAGATTCACTGCTATGGGCGCAATGAATTCACCGCTTGCAAAACCTGCAGATGCTGCTACAACCATATCGATGTGCTTGATTGTTCCTTGTTCTTCAGCTGGCACCGTGACTGTCATGGGTATCTTTTTACTGGTCGATGTTTCGCTTGGTGCGAGTGTCGGAGCGAATGGCGGCGAAGGATCTATTGGGAATCATTCCTGCATTCTCAGAATCGAATCTCTATGATGACTACCTTTGTTGCTCCTTGCTACTCAATTGTCACATCAACATTTGTAGAGGTCCCCAGTGCGACAAAGACAGGCTGCGCATAGACTTTGAGGCGAAACGAAGCAAGGAATGTTAATAGAATAATTCAACGCAATATGGGAACGGTATATCTAAGCAAGTCGCCTAGCTCGCTGTTGCAGAACTCCAATTGCGTAACGATAGACATAACGAAAGAGATGACGTCCCTACCGGACGATACTCTCATATATTAATAATTTAACGCTCTCCTCTCAAAAGGACTGTCTGTCATATTGCTATTTTCTTTCTGATCTACATGATATACCCCATACTCGCCTTTTACACCAATGAGTCTCTCTTTAGATGGGACAAACTCATATTCATCCCTTTGTCAAAGAGGGCCTCGCCAATAACTAGCCCGTTTGGTTTGGCTTTGGAGTTGATTTTTGCACAAATATTCATTGCAGAGCCAAAGAGATCTTCGCTCTGAGATGATGTGGATCTAGCAACTGAAACCTCGCCATAATCTGCACTTATCCTATATTGTATTGGCGGCAATTTTTCACTGAGCATTTTAGCATTGAGCATAATGCTTGCTATTCCCATTGTGAGGCCGCAGTCCAGCACATTCTTGAATTTCATGATGTTATTTGGATCATTAGTGTTATTAAAGTAAAAGATGAGTGCATCACCGGCATCTTTGCTCCAAAATTCCTCGCGATAAGGGCAATCACATTTAGGAATAGCTCATAATATCTACTTGAGTAGGCGTAAGATCGGATGATACTTTCGTAGAACCTATAATATCAATAAAGCATATGCAGTAGTTTTGTACTTCTCCTGAAAAGGAAATCTCTTTTGTTCCAACATTCCAGTTCGTTCTTACTCTCGTTGACAATCCTATTATGGGAAACTTGGCAAATCTAGTGTAATCGTCATCGTAGTCGCACATTGAATCGCTCATCTTTTTTCTTTTTCAAGAGGCGATCTCTCAAGATATGGAAATTTCGCCGCCAAACCCTTTATTCTTTCTCTCATCTGTAGTGACAGGTATGTAAGATTCTTCTGGATCCTATTAGCAAATGTTCTTGAGAAATCGTTATCCCTTTGAAGAGCATCAAGAATCCAGGATTGCTTCCATTCATCTAGGGATGCAAATTTTTCTGTAAGACCTTGTCCTAGTACTTTGCCGTATCCATGATTAAGGCCGACGTATTCAAGCATTCCAAGCACCTCAGCAAGGTTTAGGTATGTAAAACTCTCTGTGAGGCTTCTAGCAGCCCCTCTAGCAAGATTCACAGAACTTATGCATAATCTCTTCAACATGACGACTACCTATTGATGAGATATAATGGCCAAGGCCTTCTCCAAGGCCAGCAAGAAAGTCTTCGTCATTCTTCATTATTTCTAAAATGTCTTTTATCGCTATCTAGTAGTGAAATAATATGTCCGACTCCAAAGCCGAAATTCTCTGCAAAAGATTCATTCCTTTTCCCCTCAGATAGAAGGCTTTCATGCAATAGATCTTTAGATAGGTTTGCAGCAACACTTCCAATTCCAATTGCGAATCCTTTGTCAAATTTATCACTTTTGGTAAAGGCGGCTTTGTGTAAAAAGTAATAACCCATAAAAACAAAGTCATGCAATTAAATAGCAATCCAAGCGTGGATTGGTGACTTTTTAAACAAAGCCAACCAAATGCAAAACTCTTAATGCTCACCTTGGAAGATAACAATCTTTTGTAACTTGTGACAAATATGGAAACATAGTTCCGCATCCTTCCTCAAGACCTGTTGCAAGCAAGGAATTGCTTCTTGCTAGTTCAAATATCTTGAATGCCTCTAGCTCAGATAGATATGAGATATGCGCTGCAAGGCCTGAGCCTAGACCCAATGATAGCTGCCCATTATGCCTAATATGTGAAAGTATGCCTTTTTTTACCTTATCTTCAAAGTATGAAAATGCTGATCCAAAACCTATGCCGAGACCTCTTGAGAAGCCACTGTCTCCGTCATTTATGTAAGACATAACAAGCTTCTTCTGTGAATTTTCAAGATGGGGGTATACTCTACCCATACCTTCGCCAAACCCAATTGCAAATTCCACATCCTCTTCTGATATGCGCAATGCTTGTAGCTGGGTGTCCTCTGATAGATACTTGTACGCCCTCCCCATTCCGATGCCAAGACCCCTCCTAAAGTTTGGATCCATTTTGAAAATATGCTTATAGGAATCATGGTCCAATTCATTCTTTGAATAGGAATACAAAAAACCAAGGCCAACGCCAAGCCCGCGTGCAAAGTCATTATTTGAATTTGCAAAGGTAATTGCCCTTTGCCTTAAGGTTTCGCCAATGTATTGCCACGTATACCCAAGGCCATAACACAAGCCAGCTGCAAAACCATCACTGGTGAAAGCTTAACTAATGAACCTTTCCTGTACTTCTGTGGGAAGATACTTCATCACCATGCCTATCCCTGACCCAAGACCATCATCTAGTTTAACATTGCTTTTTATGAGAAGATCGAGCTCTGATTGAAATTGTTCTGGAAGGTAGAAAAAGATGGTCCCAAAACCTAACCCAAGCCCATAAGCGAGCTCTGCATTTGTATGTAGTAATATGAACAGGTCCTTAGGATATGCTTCTTTGTGAAAGTGTGCAGCATATATTCCAGCTCCAAACGCAAATTGACAATCTGTAACCGCTCTATTGAGTACAAACTTACGCAGTACATCTGGAAGATTCGGATAGCTTAGCGCCAGCCCCATTCCAAAGCCGACATCAATTTCGAAGTTCCTGTCTGCCATTGATACTATTTTTTAGCGTCATCGTCTTGCAACAATGCAAATGTAAGACCAACCCAAATCACAGACCTCGCGAGAGGTCATAACTCTTTTGCTTTCTGCATTACTTCATGCTGCAATGTAGGCTCTAGTGTTGCATACACATAACCAACTCCCATCCCCAACCTGTCTGCAAACTGGGCGTTCTTTTCTACATGACACATAACAACTGACCGCAGATCATCAGACATCTTACCGTATAGGCGACCGACACTTTGTCCAAAATACCTGGAAAACAGCATACCATGGTAGGTCTTCTTTAGAACCCTTTCCCTGTTGCTATAACCTAGCTCCATGAAGCGCTCCCCCAAGCTATCAGCCAACCCCACACCAAATTCTATATGAGTGTCCAACATGTTCAAGAATCAACATCTGCAGGGCTTCGTCAAGTAATTCGAAATTTTCTCCAACTCCGCGCCCAAATGCTCGTTCAAAGACTGCATTTTTCTTCATAAATTCGTGAATTTGATCGGGAACTATTGCTCTTCCAGTATCATTTGGAATGAATTGTATATTCTTCCTAAGAAAAAGACCTAGAGAATGAAGTTCTCCATTGCCGTTAGGAATAATCTCGGAAAAATGATCAGTCAAGTACGAAGTGATCATCGTTGAATAGTCAGTAAGTTTAACGGCATTCTTCGCTGAATCATGCATGGCATAATTCTGGTCTAAAAGATAGCCCATGTTCCCATATTTCGAGTGGGCTCGGCAGGAGCCTACTTCCAAAAATACCCTTTTAGAGTCTCGCAGCCGACATCGGTGTTCTACTAAATCCTGCTTAATAGCAATAGCGAAGAATATAAGGAAAATCTACATCCTGTTCTCGTCCCCGAATATTTTTCATTATCTCAAATTGCCTTTCAAAGTAATCATAAACCGGCAACCATTCTTGTGCAATTAGAAGACATTTTGTCGCATCAATAGTTATATGCGATTGCCCCATCATCCTGCCTATCATTGCTTTGTAATAGTCAACTACAGTAAGAGACAGTGGCTGTTTCTGCTAGAGATTTCTTGAAATAGTATCAATATTAGGAGATATATACTTCTCAAATGTGTCTTTGTACTGTTAGACTTCCTTTCCATATGCTCTTATCAATGCCTTCATAGTTGCAAGGCCCATGTAATTTCATGTGTGTATATGTCAGGAATGCCTATTGTCAGCCCTCGATACATCTCCAAATATGTCGGTTTGAGAGAGATATACAAATTCTGAACGGATCGGGAATTTACTATTTCTAAAGCGCCAAACGCATATCCCAAAGAAAATTCTATAATTTTTATTAGTTCCCCCTTCCTCTTCTAGCAATACCCTCTGGTCCCTAACGGTTGCTCCATCTTCGGGAATAAGGCTAGTATATTCTTGCTACCAGAGAGAATTCATAACTAGCATATTGTTTTATAAATCAAAGTCAGTTATTGTTATATTGTATTATCTGCAACAAAGGAATGTGATTTTGCCCGAGCATTGCTCTACCAAGGTTGATGGACAGGAGTGCCAGCTGGCACCATCGTATGTTGTGTCCGTAAAATCGAATGAAGGCGATGATGAATATATGCTTGCTGTCGTATGCGAAGAACACAAGAACGGCATAGAAGCCCGGCTGCTTGCGATGCAAAAGGAGAATAGGGTGCCGCAGGGCAAGATACATTTCCAGCCTGTCAAGGCGGTGGTCACAGACTGCGTCATGGGCATGAACGAAGATTATATCGATCTGGAACTGAAAAGAGGCATTGCGTCGGACAGAAAGCTTGTTGACTAGGATTCTTCCTTTTTCTCATCATCGTCTTTGCTGTTATTATCATTGTCATCATCATTGTTGTTATTGTCTCCGTTCTCCAGCGCCCAAGGGAACCACCTTCCAATTATTCTGGCCCAGTCTATCTTGAGTGAATAGTAGATGATTACCCCGACCACTGCAATGCTTGCTATAGCGCCTACGATGAGCCATGTCGGATCCGTCGTTTCTCCAAGTATCCTCTCAACAAACGGCCTCCCAAGAAAGATCGAGCTCCAAACTATCGCCTCGTTCATCAGGATCTTGCCGGCAAAAGTCGCAGTTGCAAACTTCCAAGGGTTGTATTTTGCAAGTCCAAGCGGGATGTAGACGATATCATCTGGTATAGGGGTAAGGGCTGCAATGAACGCCCCGAACCAGCCGTAGCGGCTAACCAGTTTTTGCAGGGGGCGCATCCTGTGCTTGGTCTGGTCGCTGAGGATCTTGCGGCCGTAATAACTGGCAAAAAATATTATCGTCTTTGCCGCGACGATACCTGACGCGCTGACAAGCGCGATCAGGTGCGGGTTAAAGTTGCTGTTGAACGAAGCCGTTATGAGAAGAGGAAAATATGGAATTGGAATGAACGGTATGAGGCTGGCAACAAAACTGATTATCAGGATGCCGAGATAACCAAGTTCGGTGTCGAATGGGAAAAGGTCATCAAGAGTTACCAATTAGTATGCCCTTGCAAATATCGCTGCCTTCTTGCTGTCCTGCCCGCAGTAGATGCATTTGCCCGGCCTGTCTTTCTGATCAAATGGAAGCACCCTGATGTCAGCCCCCGTGTCTTGTTTTATCTTCTCTTCGCATTCTTCCTGCCCGCACCAGCCCACCATGACAAACCCGCCTTTGTTTTCGATTATCGACTTAAATTCGTCGTATGAAGCAGGCCGGGAAATGTTTTCCTGCAGGAACGCCCTTGCCTTTGATAGCAGGTTCTTCTGTATCTCGACCAAAAGTGAATTTGCAGTGTCTACTAGTTTTGTGCGATCGTCCTGCTTCTTGTCCTTTGTATCGCGCCTGACAAACTCAACCTGCCCCTTTTCAATGTCGCGCGGCCCGAGGTTTATGCGGAGAGGCACGCCCTTCATCTCCCACTCGTTGAACTTCCAGCCAGACGTGTATTCGTCGCGGCTGTCCATGTACGCGCGGATACCGGCGTGCTTTAATTCCAACTCTATTTCGGCGGCTTTGTCCTTGACCAGCTTGGCATCCTTGTCCTTGTGTATAGGCACTATCACGACCTGTATTGGCGCGATCTGCGGCGGCAGTACCAGCCCCTTGTCGTCGCCGTGAACCATTATGAGCGCCCCTATGAGGCGCCACGAAACGCCCCACGAGGTTTGCCATGCAAAGTGCTCTTTGGTATCCTTGCCGAGATACTTTATTTCAAAAGGCTTTGAAAAGTTCTGCGCCAAGTGGTGCGACGTCCCCATCTGGAGCGCCTTGCCGTCAGCCATCAGCCCTTCAAGGGTTGTAGTGTACTTTGCGCCGACGAACTTTTCGGTGTCGCTCTTGTAGCCGGTTATCACCGGCACCGCAAGGTAGTTCTCTATCATATCCTTGTAAATGCCAAGTATCGTCATGACCTCCTGCTCGGCCTCCTCTTCGGTGGCATGGACAGTGTGCCCTTCCTGCCAGAGGAATTCCGACGTCCTTATGAAAGGCTTGGTAGCCTTGATCTCGGCCCGGAGTGCAGTGTTCCAAAAGTTGATCTTTAACGGCAGGTCCCGATAACTGGTTATCCACTTTGCAAAGACAGAGTATGCAAGCGTTTCAGAGGTCGGTCTGAGCGCCAGCTTTTCCCCGATGTTGTTGTCTCCAGCCTTTGTGACCCAGAACACTTCGGGGGTAAATCCTGCAAAGTGATCCTCTTCTTTTGAGAGTAGGCTTTCGGGTATCAACACCGGCAGAAAGCCGTTCTGGTGGCCCGTCTCCTTGAACCGCCTGTCAAGTATGTCCCTTATCGATTCCCATATCGCATAGCCGTACGGGCGCAGGACAATGAACCCCTTGACAGGGGCATAGTCTGCAAGCCCGGCCTTGAGGACTACCTGAGTGTACCACTCGCTAAAATCCTCGCTCTTTTTGACCGTTATGCCTGCTGCTTCTCCTCGGGGTTGCGAACTCACGCCGCTTGACAATTGCACAACGGGCAGGATTTATGAAGCTTGTTGTACAACAACCAGCGGCACCTTGTAGCCTTCTCCAAAGATGGTCGTCTTTTGGCATTCTGATAACATGTCAAAATCCCTCTGGTGGTATGTGCAGAATCCCTTGACCTTCATCCTCCTGCCCAAACCCATCTCTGTTACCCTGTTTATCAAAAAGAACGCCCCCATGTCGGCGATTATGCAGATGCCGCTCTTTTTGGAGACTACTGCATGCGACAGCAGCCTACTGAAAAAATAGCTCGCAGTCCTGCCGAAAGCCAAGGTATGTCGCATACGAATCCATCAGACCAAAAAGCCGTCCCTCTCCAGAGCCTTGACATCGATGCCGGCCTGAGCACGACCCGGGTCTGGTCAACAGTTTCATAGTACGGCAGCAGGACTACCATTTCATTTTTTCGACCTGCCTCTTGGCATGCTGCGAATAGACTTTTTTAAAGGTGTTACTGTCGCGGTAGACAACCACGAAATGTTCGTCTTCGATTGATTCTAGTAGTTTGAGAATTTCCTTGACGTTTGCCGTTCCCATCGTCTGCGGTCAGAAATCGCGTTGAGTGTAACAATCCTATTCTATATAATGCTCATGCTCCCATGTTTTAGAATAATGTTCGAGAGTAGAACATTATATGTTCCAGTATATCTATCCACTTTTGTTAAATATTGAAATCCGTCTTTGGCTGTCGTGCTAGAAACTGGGTAACAAAGATTGGATCGCATGACAGGGTAATAGAGAATTCAGAGCAGAACATCAAACAACTGATCGGCGGCGTTAATGAGAATTACAGAACTTTTTGTTGGCCAATGTTACGTACCACCTGCAGCTAAGGGACAAAGCAGAGCAGGCAAGCGATCTATCTAGTACGATACACCATCAAGTAATGTCAGAAATTTACCAGTCAATGCTAGAAAGGACGACGTCGTACGTTTACAGCGGCTCGCCCTTGCAATAAACCTGCCCCGAGATCCTGCTGTGGAAGTTTTTGCAGACGTAGCACTGCAGGAACCCGACTTCCTGCTTCAAGACAGGGCAGTCAACCGACTCGAGCTTCATGCGCTTGAGCATCTTGGGGCTGACGCCCTTTATTTTCAGTTTGCCCTTTTCATCCATCATGCCTGAGCTTTGGAGCTCGGCCTTGGCCTGATCTGTCAGCTTGATTGACTTTTCAACCTGCTTGATTGCGACAAGGTGCTTGACGCCGTCAGGGAGTGCTTCAACCATTCCAGCAAAGTTTGGCAATGCTAGTATATGACCCTTTGGGAATTATGCAAAATCGGTGATCCTTGTCTGGTTTTTGAAAGCACGCCAGAGCCAGCTCTTGCTTGCGATCTCTTGCCGTGACATGGACATGCCTGCGCTTGCAAAGGATATCGCCTGCTCGATGCTTTCGAACTTTTGCGGCGGCTTTTTCAGCGCTTCTCTCACGCCTTCCCTTATCTGCCACACTCCAAGCGGCATGACGTACTCTGGATGTATTTCCCGGAGCACAAGGGCCGCCGCCTTTCTGCATCGGTGCGCCAGATGCTCGGCTACTGCAAGGCGCGCCGCGAAATATGCTCCTGCAATGGTTGGGTAGTGATCAAGCCCCCTTGCGTCCTCGTAGTCAGAGCCCATTACGATCTGGCCGCTGCTTGTGAACCAGGACTCGATCATCTCAAAGCTCCACACTTCGTCCGGTATCAGTACTACCGAATAATAATTTGCAAGGTGCGAGTACTGCGTCACCTCAAAGAGGTCGATCGACGGGTTGGCTTCGTTTTCCTTTATCAGCCTGCTTGAAATAGTGTCGTCTGTCGCGGAAATACTCCAGCGCGTCGGCACCAGCTTGCGGTTCTTTTTCAGCCCGAGCATCCCCACGCTGAGCACTCTGTGGATGCCGCTCGTCTCCACCCCGCGCCGGTAGAGTTCCATTATTGCGTCAGAAGCGCGAAGGTCGGTGTCATAGTGGGCTGCCTCGATCCGCTGGTCGGCAGAAAGGGACGATGCCTTGAACGTCTTCAGGGGCGCGGCCGGACCAAACGGCGCGGCTTCAGTGTTGAGCCTGACCTCCTTGTCAAGTTCAATGTCTGCAAGCGGCTTTTTTTCAAAGGTCGCTTCGCTGTCAGCTGGCCGCTCGGACATGGCAAGTTCCTGCATGTTTTCCAGATAGCGGCCAGAAGTGTCGTGCACATTCATGGTAAACACTCCCCGGACAAGCGACAGCCGGTAATTTGCTATCTCTTCGATGCTCTTGCCGGCCCACAGTTCTGTCCTGTCAAGTATTGTCGTGTCGCCATGCGTCGGCGGGATCATGGGGCCTATTCTGACCTTCGGGTAGCCGTAGCGGCCGACAAACACGGAAGGCGGACTTGAGCCGTCAATGGCATCAAGTGCAAGCTTGGCCGAGTTTGCTTTTAGAAATTGTATCCAATTCTGTTCAAGCTTTTTCTTTATGTCGGCTGGTGAGGACGACGACAATGATAATCACAATTGTCTGACGTAGCATTTATAGCATTATCATCTATCCTGCAGGCATAATACGCCAAAACATATCCTCAATTCATCCTATAACCCTCTAGCACACGGTTCCTACTGAAACTATGATTTGGCTTGTTGCAGAATTTCCATCACTGTCTGTTGCAGTCAATGTTATTGTATGACCAATGAATTCTGGCCTACATGGCGTGGGCGGGCCGCTCAGCACCACACTTATAGTATTCCCAGTACCTAGCAAGCTATCTCTGCTTGAACGCCATTCAAGACTGGAGCCGGGAAGTTCACCGTCCTCTTCATCTATCGCTCTTCCTTCAAATGTTATTGTCTGTCCTGTAAAAAATTGCGCGCCATTCCTTGGGCTTGTGATCTCAGGTTCTGGAATTCCGACGCCAGAAACGACATTAACCACGATTGAGGTTTCGCCTGTTGCCCCATACAGGTCAGTCGCCTGAAGTGTGATCGTATGTACGCCCTCGGAGAGAGTGCGACTTGTAGTTCTGCCTGTACCTATCGGACCGTCAATGTTTGATGTCCAAGATAGGTTGGAGTCGGAGATTGATTCATCAAGATCATAAGCAAATCCTCTAAATTCGATAGACTGTCCAGTCCTAAACTCTGAATTGTTCGGAGGCCAGATGATCCTCGGAGATGGATCATGATTGATCACTTCAATGTCTATTGAGTCGCTACCAGACGCACCAAAAATATCAGTAGCTATCGCCGTTATTCTGTGCGAACCTAGGCTGAGATTTCTTTTTTGGCAATAGTAATAATCGCCAAATCTGTCAGTTGCGATGCAGAGTCGACCATCCCTGTTTGATGTAAATGTAATGCTGGCGATAGAATTGGAAAACCACCCTCCTTGTTCTGGATCTTGTGCAGTTGCTCTTCCAGAAAAGACTCCCCATGTGATAGATGCGCCATCCTCTGGCAAGATGATATTCACACTAGGAGGTCGATTTTCTCTTAAGGATGCTACAGCTCTAAACGCGTCTACATATCCTGTGAGACTTACCTTTGGATCTGTGCTGGGATTTGATGTCCTCTGTAGAATGTCGACAGCCTCATTTAAGGTCATATCTGGTTTGGGCATCTTCATCATGGCTACTATTCTACTAACAAATGGAGCAGCGCCACTTGTACCACAAAATTGCCAGAGCTCATCGATACCGAGGTCGTCTACATCATCATCGGCTGAAACCCGTGACACAGTTGATCTGGTGCAGTCAGGTGCCCAGATGTCCACACCATTACCGTAGTTTGAAAACAATTCAGCCTGACCATTACCCATGATGGCACCCACACAAAGCACTCCTGTCACTTTACAGGGAATCATATATTTATCACCGATATCTTGTCCGAGTGGTTGCGTGTTGCCTGGTATTGATACCACTATGGCATTTCCTGCAACCGCCAGTCCCACTTCGCTTTCGACAGCATTATCATTACCAGTAAAAGTGCGGCACCACCAGTTGCATTCGCCAAACCAACTGATATTGATAACATTTGCACCATTCAATACGGATGTCCTTATTCCATCTGCCATATGATAGAATGAGCCATCTATCCTTATCAGCATCGGGTATGCGATCTCACCAGCAGTGCCTGCTGAACCATAACCGTTTCTTGTTCGGGAGAGAGCAACGCCAAATACACCCTGCCCATGCCACCCGGCATAATCGCCTCCAGCCCTCAGGTCATGATCTACTACATCCCCCTGCATCAGGTTGTCCCCAAGATGAAAGTAGTCTCTATTGTTATTCAGCGGCAGTCCGGTAGTCTGATCCAAGTCAAATCCTGCATCAACGATTGCCACAATTGCAGGACTCCATATACCACTTGGTGGAGGAGGCGGAATCCTCATGTACCTAAGATAGTTCCACGCGTTCACCGTGCCTACAGATAGTCCTTGCACCCCTGGTGCCCCCGGATTGTCATCCTCCGTCATCCATGTCCATCTTTCAGCATCAAGGTTGCCGCCACCATAGTCAGGATGTTCTATTACTGCACCAGGTCTTGCAAAAAAGTTAGGGCTAATGTCTTGATCTGATTCTCTAGCAATCAATGCGGCCAATCTTGCAGCGTCCTGCGAAGAGAAGACAACTTGACCTGTTAGGTTCAGTTGCTTCATGTTACTGGAGAGGTCATTTAGGCTTGAACGTTCTAGGTCTACTCTGATTAGGTACCACCCACTTGATTCCGGGACTGTAGAATCCTCAGTCCTGTTGGCTCCGGGAATCAACAGAGGCGATCCATCATCCAGTATTGTCCCATTGTACTTGGCAATAAACGCGCTCAGTTCTGCCTGATCACGCGGTCTAAATATGACCTCATTTATCACGAACTCATCCTGTGTCCCATCAGGTCCCACGACAGCTTCAACAGGGCGCGGAGGTCCACCTTTAATCCCGGGCAATTCCTTCACCGATGGCTCAATTTGTTCATCCACAGTGTACGTGAATTCTTCTTCTGCAGTGGTATCTTCGCGACCATTGATAACCAGATTGGATATGCCTATCAAGTTGTTTGCATTTGCCATGTCGACAGTTATCTTGACATATCTACCGTTTGCTTCGCCAAGATCATAACGTTGTGGAATGAACATAGTGTTTCCAGCTATCCTGCCAGTATGAACTATGTCGTAATTGATACCGTCGACAGAGATAGATATCTTAAGTTCATACTGCTGTCTGGGAGATATCCTAAGCCAAGTAATCTCAATATCGCAGATTATTTTGGATTCACCAAGGTCAGCCTGTATCCAAGCAGAAGTCCCTCTGGCTATCCATAATGATCCAAGGTTATTATCCAACACATTTTCTGCGACTTGCCTACCCACGATATTGTTGCTTGAGCTGATATCGTCTACCACAAGATTTTCGCATTCACCATCTTGAATATCAGCACTGTCATCATTTTGCTGTGCAGATACCGAAGAAAAAAGAGAGGGAGTTGAATTCAGGTTGACAAAGCTGGGAATCAATACCAATAGTGACACTGTAAGAAATCCGAGTAATGTAGCCTTGTGACTCGGCTTAACCGTGATGCATCAGTAGACTCAGCCTGCCATACTCTTATTAAGAATTGCCATGCAATCTTCAGAAAAGACGAACTATTTTAGAGCAGTCATAACCGTACTTGCCTTTGATTGCATATTGCATCGTGGATCAGGTAGCTTTATGTATTACATTTCTGTATAACTGACCTAGCAATTTTAATAAAAATTATCTCTACAGGAAACGTCCTGTAAAACTTGGCCTTTCGTATTCCGCGAATACTTCAGAAATCATAGGCAGCTATCGAATGCCTGCAAGGACCATTCAGTCATTCACCTATTGTAAACTATACAAGACCAAACGTTAATAGCATTAGCAGATCACCCATGATTCGCTATTGCCTCATATGGTAGTGGAGAGAGATCATTAGGCAGATGGATCCCGTAGACAAGGCCATCCTTGCGGCGCTGTATGCGAGTACGCTGGACCCTTCAATTTCAGCGTATGACAGGCTCAAGGCTAGACTGCCGCTTAGCCAGGAATTTTACAATTCCAGAGTAAGCCATCTTGCCAAGATGGGTCTTGTGGAAAAGTCCGACCCAAGCAAGCTGACGTTTATCGGGCGCGACGCGCTCAAGGTGGTGCTCGTTGGAGGAGTGTTTGACCTGATCCACCCCGGCCACATCCACACGCTCAAAGCCGCAAAGGCAGAGGGCGACGTCCTTGTAGTGGTTGTCGCAAGGCAGTCGACAGCGCAGAAGATAAAGAAGGACAGGAAGATCTACCACGACGAAAGCCAGCGCAAGGAGCTGGTGTCCTCGCTGAACTTTGTCGACCTTGTCCTTATCGGCAGAGAGGGCACGCTTTATGACACCGTAGAATACGTCAAGCCAAACGTCATCGCCCTTGGGTACGATCAGGCACACAGCGAAAAAGACGTGGCAGAGAACTGCAAAAAGCGCAACCTCAACGTGCACGTGATAAGGCTGTCGACACCGATACCCGGCTCCAAGAGCTCAAAGATGAAGGAGGAGCTTGGCGACTCGATCTATGGCATCTGATGATGACCGCCGCCGAGCATGACCCGCACTTTTATCCTGTCGCCGTTTTTGATGCCAGTCGCCTGCTTGATCGATTCCGACGCTATCACTTCCAGCATGCTGTCGTCATAGTGCGTGCGCTCTAGCACCAGCACTGCGGCGTTTTCCACCGCGCCATCATTTATAGATGCTCTGTAGCACTTTACCCAGCCATAGGTACGTGTGCCATCGCTAAAGCCGTCGATGAATATCGACGGGTGCTTGCCAAGCTCGCGCCGGGCGTTCATGAAGATCTGATCTGTGAGCCGGACGTTGAGAGTGCCAGGATACGGCTCGTAGCCAAGTTTTTCCTTGAACTGCCTCTTGTAGCCTTCAAGCGACATGTAATAGGCGCCCTCGCCCATCCCAGATACAACGTTGCCCTCAAAATCGATGACGGCCGGCGTGGATTCAAGCGCGGTCCTCATGGAGAAAAAGAGGCTCTGTATTTCAGAGTAGCCCTTGTCCGTGACCCTGACTGCAAACTTTTGGCCCTTTTTTGCGCGCTCGATGTAGCCGGAATTTTCCAGATCAAGCAGGTGCTTTGACGCGGCCTGCTGCGACCTGCCGATGCTCTTGCCAAGCTCTGTAGTCGTGACTTCCACAAAATTGTGGCGGGCTCCCTTTGACAGGAGTTCCACTAGGGTCAGTATGTGCTGGAGCTTGATCTCAGGCATTATCGCTAGTTGCTTATCCCAATGTCGCCAAAGGTCCGAATGCGGATGTCTCCCGGCTTTTTCAGGTCAGTCGTCCTGTGGCCTACGACGTATTCGATGCCGGCCTTGTCGGCTGCATCTACAAGCCTCTGGGTGACGATGCCGTCGATCACCAGCAGCTTGCCACCCTCGGCGCTGTCAAGTCTCTTGATGACCTCGGACACTGGCACCTTGAGCAGCTTGTTCATAGAGCCGTCAAGTACTACCGCTTCGAGCGTCTCGTTTATCTGTGGATATACATCACGGATGGCAGTAAGTATCTCAGGGCTGTCTTCGGCAATCACTTCCTTGGACGGCTGCGCTGGCACTGCCACGGGCTCATGCTGCTGCGATGGTGGCGATGCGCGGTACTCATCGCGTGGCTCCCGTTCCCTGTCCCTGCGCGAGTGCCTCCTGTCGCGGTCGCGATCGTGGTGTGCATGTGCCGGCTGAGGTTGTTGCTGCTGTGGCGCCTCTGGGACAAGCGCATCCTTCAAGATCTCGGCGATCTCGATTGGTGTGCATTCTTCCACTTCCCTTCCAGGCGGGGCCCTGAGCACCTTGTCTATCTTGACAAGGCCATGGAGTTCCTTCAGGATAAGGTCGCCTGCCCTGTCTCCGTCCAAGAACGCCACGACGCGCTTGCCTTCCGTGAGCTTTGTCACAGTTTCGTCAATGCGCGCGCCTTCGATTGCAATGGCGTTGTCAAACCCTGCGCGGAGCAGGTTAATGACGTCCGCCCTGCCTTCTACCAATATTATCCAGTCAGAATCGAAAACCCCGGTTCCGCATGCAAGTTGCGCCTTGCCAAAGCTTGTAAGCTTGCCCGGCTTGCTTGCGTCGTATACGTCCTTGAGCATTTCCTCGCCCTCGCTTATCGTGCGGGTCGCCCAGTCCTGCACTATCTTTTTGGCGCGGTCAACGATAACCTTCTTCTTGATGGCCCTTATGTCGTCGATCCCTACCAAATTGAACTTGGCCTGAAATGGCCCTACCTTGTCGATGCTCTCTATGGCCGCGGCGATCAGCGCAGCGGTAGAGATGTCGGTGCTCATTGGTATCAGGGCGTCTCCCTTTGCCATGTTGCCTTTGGTGTCGACGTTCACCTCGATTCTTCCCACCTTGGATACTTTTTGCAGCTCGTTGAGGTTCATCTCGGGTCCGAGGAGACCTTCGGTCTGTCCAAAAATAGCACCGATAATGTCGGCCTTCTCAACCAAACCATCAACTTCAAATTTTAACTTAACATGATATTTCACGATACCTGTGCTAGGCAATTTCTTTCATAACCTCGTAGTTTGTTGGTATGTGAAACATTTTTCTTTGCTTGAATATAAGTGCTTTGTGAACTATGAGAGGAAGGGCTCAGGTGTAAAAGTACAGGTCTTTGCGGCTTCCTGTTATGCCGGATAGGCGCGGTGCATAGATCACCAAGTCCTCGACGTGCCTCACCTTGCCGTTTGTAATCTTTGCCAGCGCTCTCTTGTATGACAGGCTCACGTTCTGCCTGCGGGACTGCAGCTGCGACACCAGCCGGCTTGTGAGATACTTTCCGGTCCTGTCCATGTCAAGGAGCAAGATTATCTTCTTCTTTTTGCTTGCACTGTCGTGGCTATCGAGAAAGTCTGCGACGCCCTTAAAGTGATGGAAGACTGCGGGGCTACCGGTGAACCCGACCTTTGAAAGCGCCTCTGCATCACGCTTGCCCTCAACCACGATGACAGAGCCCTTCTCAGATTCTTCGTTGAGCATGCCGATAAAACTGCGCAGCCGTTCGACCGTCTCGTCATCATTGGCGTTGTTGTGGTATTGATAGCCCATCGGCCAGCTGATATCTAGCGCTTGTGAGATTTAACATTTTTCCCTCACATGGCATAAATATGCTGTATGACAATACCGGGTTGTTGTTGCAGCGCAAGACAATACTGTCCGTGCAGAACATTGTATGTGAGACCCTCGGCACACTTGAGCAGATGTTCAGAGATGACGGCTTTGAAATTGTAAAGATCAATGCGCAGAGCGATCACGTCCCTGCAAGTTCTCAAGGCTACGACGCCATAGTGATCCTCGGAGGCCCGATGGCAGTCTATGATAACCTACCATACCTCCAGCGCCAGCAAGATCTCATCAAGGACGCGATAAAGAACAACACGCCGGTCCTAGGCATCTGCCTCGGATCGCAGCTAATCGCGCAGGCCGCCGGCGGCAGGGTCTACAAGGGCAAAAAGAAGGAGATAGGGTGGCAGGATGTGTACGTGACTCCGGCCAGCAGCAACGACATTTTCAGGGGTGTCACAGACAAAACGATCAGAGTCTTCCAGTGGCATGGCGATACGTACGACCTGCCGGCCAATGCAAAGATGCTTGCGTACTCTGACCTTTACCCGCAGGCGTTCAGGATCGGCTCTGCAGTAGGCATCCAGTTCCATCTTGAAGTCGACAGGCAGCTGATAGAATCATGGATTAGAGAATACAGCACAGAAATAAGCGCAGAAAGGATAGAGCCAGAAAGCATACTGCCGGCCCCCGGCAACTTGGAGCAGCTGGCTGCGCGGTGCAGACTGGTGTACAACAACTTTTCCAAGGTGCTAAAGTAGCGCGCTCCAAGAATGGTACAAGAATCAGTTCCTTTATACCAGAGATGTTACGGATCAAGCTTGAGGTAACTATATAGGAAGCTGAACGGGCTTTTTCTCAATATGACCAACGAGAAGGTCCAAAAGATCTTTAATGATGTTTATTCGACAAAAGAGAAAGTAATCACAGAAGAGCTCGCTAAACAGGTTTTGACGGAGTATGGAGTGAAGGTCCCCAAGTACGCGCTTGTCAAGAGCGCGGACGAGGCAGGCAGGCAGGCGCAGGCGGTGGGCTTTCCGCTCGTCGCAAAGATAGTGTCGCCCGAGATCCTGCACAAGACAGATGTCAAGGGAGTCAAGGTCGGACTCCAGAACGAGGCCGCAGTCAAGGAGACGTTCAATGATATGTATGGCAGGCTGAGCAAGCAGTACAACAGCGTCAAGGGCGTCCTGCTTGAAAAGATGGCCGCTCCCGGCGGAATCGAGCTTATCGTGGGCTTACAGAATGACCCGCAGTTTGGCCCCGTAATCATGGCAGGAATCGGCGGCATCTACACCGAGGTGTTCAAGGACGTTTCGTTTAGAGTCCTCCCGATAACAAAGGAGGACGCAATCAGCATGATAGAAGATCTGAAGGGCAACAAGATCCTGAAAGGCTTCCGCGGCATGCCAGCGGTCAACATGGACATGCTTGCAACCGCGCTTGTCAACATTGGCAAGTTTGGAACCGAGATGGCTCCATACTATGAAAGCATCGACTTTAACCCAGTCATATTCTATGAAAACGACTATGTCGTGGTCGATGCAAAGATCCTGCTGCGTGAAAAGCCGGATCTGGAAGTAATTTCAAAGGCGCAGCCCGATTCGGAATACATGGACCTGTTCTTTAATGCCAAGTCGATCGCCCTTATCGGCGCGTCGCCTGAAGCCGGCAAGGTGGGCAACTCTGTCCTTGAGAGCATGGTCAAGCACGACTACAAGGGCAAGGTGTACCCAGTCAATGCAAAGGGCTATCCGGAGATCATGGGCATTAAGGCGTACAAGAGCCTTGACGAGATTCCAGACAAGATTGACCTTGTTGTAGTCACGGTCGACCTAAAGTTCGTGCCTGACCTGCTCAAGTCGGCGGCAAAGAAGGGCATACACAACTTTGTCATAATTTCCGGCGGTGGCAAAGAGCTTGGAGGTGAGCGCGCCGCCATCGAAGCGCAGATAAAAGAGCTGTCAAGGCAGCTTCGCATCAGGATCATTGGTCCCAACTGCATCGGCATGTTCAACGGTGAGAACCGCCTTGACTGCGCGTTCCAAGGACATGCGAGAATGATCCGGCCTAAGCAGGGCAACGTGGCGTTTCTGTCGCAGAGCGGCACAGTAGGAATAGCGTTCATGGAGAGCTCGGACGCGTTTGGCATGAGCAAGATGATATCGTACGGCAACAGGTCTGACGTCGACGAGGCCGATATGATCTGGTACCTGTCAGAAGACCCGCAAACAAAGGTCGTTGGCCTTTACGTCGAGGGCCTTGGCGACGGCCGCAAATTCATGAATACTGCAAAGAAGGTGATCAAAGAGCGTGGCAAGCCTATCGTTGTATTCAAGAATGGCAGGACTGCAAGAGGCGCCAAGCAGGCCGCGTCGCACACGGGGTCGCTTGGCGGCTCGTACGGAGTAGTCAAGGGCGCGCTTGATCAGGCAGGCATCATCTCTGTCGACAACTATGAAGAGCTGACAGCGGCGCTCAAAGCTCTTGCGTGGCAGCCAGTTCCAAATGGCGGCAGGGTGGCGATGGTCACAAACGGCGCAGGTCCAATCATCAACGCTATAGACCACTTTGAGAGGCTAGGCCTTTCGGTGGCAGAGCTGACCGAGCAGAGCAAGAAGGCACTCAAAGACCACTACCCGCCGACGTACGTCATCCAGAGCGGCAACCCAGCAGACATCACCGGCTCTGCAAACGCTGACGACTACAGGTTTGCAATACAGACGTTCATGGACGACCCCAATGTGGACATCGTCATGCCGTGGTTTGTCTTCCAAGACGACCCGCTAGAGGAAACCATTGTTGACGTGCTGGCGTCGTTCCAGAAGCAAAAGAAAAAGCCGATACTGATTGGCGCGATGGGAGGCCCGTTCACTAAAAAGATATCGCAGCGCATCGAGGACGCAAACGTGCCTGTCTACCACTCTGTGATAGAATGGGTCACGGCCGCCGGCGCGATGGCAAAGTGGGCAAGGGTAAGCGGCAAGGCAAAGCAGTAGTAGTAGCCTCTTCTCCCTTCTTCTTTTTCATTGAATGAAATCAACCAACATATACATACTTGAGCGCACAACATATGCACAGGAATTCTTTGCTTAGTAAGCTGTCTTAAATACCTCTTTCCACCAATATATCCCGTCATGACTTCAGGACAGTACTTCAACAAGGGCGTCAAAGCGCTCGATTCTCCCCATGTAGGGCACGTCGTGAGGGAAACCGATGACAAGATCGTGGTGTTTGGTGGTGGCGATGACAGGTACGACATACCCAAGTCAGAGATCAAATTTACCAGCGGCAACGTCCTGATCGACCTGCCGATGTATGAAATAGCAAAGAGATACAAAGTTAGCAGAGAAGAGCCTTTGCCCACGGGAAAGGCAACAAAGGACCCTTGGACACGGCCAGAGAATGTAGACCTGGCGACATATGAAAGAGAATACCCAAAATCATTGTTCAACAAAGGCGTCAGAACAAACAATGAAGACCATGTCGGGCATGTCGTAAAGGAAACTAAAGACAAGATCGTAGTATTTGGTCACTATGACTACAGGTTCGATATTCCCAAGTCCGAGATAATAGCTGTTGGAAGAAACGTCATTGTGAAACCAGATTTTCCAGAGATACTGAAGTACAGAGTAGATAGAAATGCGCCATTGCCAACAGGCGAGCCAATAGACAAATTGGCTGAAGAGCAGTGAGCTATCCTATCCTGTCTCTCTCTTTTTTATATCTTTAAATTAGCATTTGCAGCCACTCGTGTACTGTTGCAGAATCCGTCAGTCGAGACGCGCCGGGCTTTTGGCTTTCTCTTTGTATGCGTGTCGATAGTGGTAGGAGCTGCCTCTGTCATGAGCGAGTTTGCGTACATCAACAGCCTTCCGCTCTATTACTATGCCATCATATGGCTTGGCAGCTTTGGCGCAGTGTTCGGGGCTGGCGCTGCAAAGTTCCGCAAAGCCGCGCCTGCAATCCGCAGCAGGATGAGGACAAGCGTCAAGTGGCCATCTGGCGCAAAAGCACTCAATGGCATTTGTTGGGCAGGGCCGTTTGCTGCAATAGCTGCCTTTCCGTCGTTCTACCAGTACCTCATCCTGCTGGGCATAGGGCTTGGCAACCTATCGACCTACCTCTTGATTAAAAAGTATGGCAATGCGGACAACCGCGAGCAGCTGATAGTCGCAGTGATTTCACTTGCCGCGATACCAGCCGCGGTCGTTATCGATAGCTCGCTGTTTGCGATGCATCAGGACATTGCAGTGATGCTGTCAAGGATCTTGATCGCAATCGCGTACGCGGCTGGCGGCGCGTTTGCCTTGCTTGGAGGAGGAAGAAAGGCCGGCTCCAGTGATTTGACCGGATAACAATAATAGTCCCCCTCTCCCCGTAGTCCTGCTTTCTTAATATTGTCGTAGCTTGAAGGCTTGGCTCCATGAAGAAAAAAGAAGCGGGTTGGAGCCCAGGCAGCATATCATATTTACATCTGCCTTTGAGTTGCTTGCATGTAGTAGCTCGCAGCAAAAAAATCATGAGCCTGCCAGACGCAGCCCTGCTGACGACGACTACAATCATTATTCTCCACCTAACATGAATTTTGAAACAAACCATCATCATCGTCCTCCTGCCATAACCGACCTGTCCTTTTCCTTTGCCCTAAAACCGGACCAAGTCAAAGCAGTGGAGACATGGATATCTAATCAGTGTAGAGGGTCAGTCATTTATGGAAGCGGGATAGGCAAGACAGAAATCGCGTTTGAATGTGCAAGAAGATTGGCAGTCCTTGACCGAGCAAATAGACGGCGCTTCAATGTCCTTCTCTTGGTCCCAAGAAAAGTCCTAGTTCAGCAAAATTACGACAGGCTGGTCAGGTACAAAGTATCGCCAGAAAGACTAGGCAGGTATTTTGGGGAAGAAAAACAGATCAATGAAATAACAATTGCTACCTACCACAGCGCCCTTGCCAATCCAGGAATCGTGAGAAGAGCAGACAGGGTGATTTTTGACGAGGTCCATCTTGCAAGAGGAGCCTTTGGCAGGATAATATTTGATTCCATCATCAGCGAGAACCATGGGAAGGCTCTGCTTGGGTTGACTGCAACAATAGATAAAAATGATCCAAGAAATGTAGCAATAATTGGTCTTCTTCCGCCTGTCAGAAAATACCTCATCAAGATGCGGTTCTTGACAAAAGACTGGCAAGGCCAATCATACTTCCCATCAATGTATCGTTAACATACAAAGAGCAGGCTCTCTATGACGGATACAGCACAAAGATACGAAATATTTCGAGGCGCTTCAAAAGATATGATGCCAGAGATATGATGGTGTTGATGAAGGAGGAGAACGGTTTTCCACGGTGGCAGACAAGAGCTTGGTTTCTAAACGTCAAAAAAAGAAAGCGGCTGCTTGCGTCAGCAGAGAACAAGCTGGCTGCTGCCGTGAATATCATTGCTCAATATCGCGGCGAAAAGAGTCACGATATTCAGCGAGACTCTGGAATCAGTTAGAAAGCTCAGGCAGTTGCTAAGAGCCAGCGGAATATGTTCTGCTCTCATTGACAGCATACTCCGGGGTACAAGAGACAAAAAATTCTATCAGAGTGGGGCAAGAAATTCTGCGCGCATCTGTCCGTTCATACCTTGGAGATTAGTTATGATGTGCCTGAAGCAATGATAGAGATAATTCTTGCAACAACATGGAACATGAACCAGATAGTCCAGAGGATCGGCAGGGTGCTGCGAAAAGCAGACGGCAAAGACTCTGCATTAGTATATCTGGTTTATGTGTCAGACACAAAAGATGACGGCATCTTGGCATTGGTAAGAAGGGCGGTGGAAACCAGTGGCGACGCTGAAGATAATAAAATTTGAAAAAAACCTTCAAGGATTTCGACGGCAAAGCTGGATGGAGGATCGAACTAAAAAAGGCGGGCCCGGTGGTTTTCGGCACCAAAAGGTCTCGGGCCCACCCGCCTTAAATGTCAAAAAGGCGGCATATTGTGTGGGTCGGGCAGAGAAAGGCGACAGCATAGATGGCAAGACAGGGAGGAAAAAGAAAGGCAGAGGCAAGTACAGAAAGCTCCTCCAGCACGAGGACGTGAGAAGATGGTACGACAACCTGTGCAGGGGCTCGAAGGTGACGGCGGACGTGTACCTGCGCCGGCTCGGCCTCATAAGCGAGACCACGGGCATAACTCTGCAGGAGATTGTAAAAAAGGCTGCGCAGGACGAGAGATGGGCGTACAACTTTCTCCTTGACTTTGTAACGCGCATGGAAGGCCAGAATCATGCCGGCAGCTACATTGCATCCGGCGTCAAGGCTGTGAAGTCATGGCTCTCTCACAACGGGATTGAACTGAAGAGAAAGATAAAGATCAGAGGCGTAGGGGATGCCCCGACCCTGAAAGACAAAGGCACGCTAGCGCAGGACAGGCTGAGGACGCTCTTTCTGAACTCGCCTCCGGAGGCCAGGTGCGTGGAATCGCTCATAGCGCAGTCGGGATTGCGTCCCGAAGTCATCGGAAACTATGACGGCTCAGATGGTCTGAGGGTGGGCGATATCTTGGAGATTAAGGTTAGGAATGGAGATGGGAATGGCAATAGCAACACCATAGCCTTTGACAGGATACCGTGCATGCTGGTCGTAAGGAAGGAGCTCAGCAAGGCAGGGCACCAGTACTTTACCTTCATGACGTCTGAGACATGTGAATACCTCAGGGAATACCTCTACCGGAGGATAAAATCAGGCGAGGTGCTGGTGCCGGACTCACCCCTGATAGTCCCTGAAAAGTCCAGAAGGCCGTTTTTAACTGCCGCAAGTGTCGGCAAAATTGCCCGGACATACATGAGAAAGGTGGGGATAAACCTGAGGCCATACGACCTGAGGCACACCTTTGCGACCCAGCTCATGCTTGCCGAGAGCAGAGGAATGATTCTGAGAGACTACAGGACGTTCTTTATGGGGCATAAAGGCGACATAGAAAACAGATACACAACCAACAAGCACAGCCTGCCTGAGACCGTGATTGATGATATGCGCAAAGCCTTTGCCCGGTCCGCGAGTTTCCTCCAGAGTAATTCTAGCCTGAATTCAGATGGGGTGCTGAACCTTAGGGACGAGTCATACAAAAGGATGCTCTTGCTTGCCGGCTACACCGAAGAAGAGATCGATAAAGAAAACATTCTGCGGCTGAGCGATGAAGAGATAGCAAAGAGGGCAAGGGAGAAACTGTTGCAGTCGGTCAGCAACGCAGCTGCTGTCCAGAACAACGAACAAAAGGTAATTCCGCTTGACGAATTGCCAGATTACCTGTCAAAAGGGTGGAAGTGCGACCATATAATAGAGTCGAGACAGCAGGTAATAGTCAGCTGCGCCGGCCATACTCAGACAGACCATCAGCTGACGATATCTGGATAAGCTTGAGCCATGTCAGGAACTTTGTCGCATACTCCTCACATGGCATCTCATCTTTTTCTGCAACTATCACTTGGTAGAGAGGAGTTTTGTGACTATACTTAGTCCTGATAAACTCCTTGAACGCTCTCAGATCGATGATAGCAGCGGTATGATCATCCTCCATTGGGCATTAATCAAAAAATCATCTTAATGTGCGAATAAAAGATGATAAATTTTACATTGGTAATTCTGCGCAGATTTGCCATATTTTCCTTCGCAACATCACTAACGACCCGCCGAAGACTTATCAGTGTAAAAATAATTACGATACCACTACCCACTCCTCTGTGAAAATCATGCTAGAATACTCAGACAAGAAGGCAATTGCTTTGGTATTGGCTGGTGTTGCCGCCGACCTTTTCCCACTAGTTATCGACCTATATCGCTTCCTATTAGAAGGTCTTCATTGGCATCAAGAAACCACACAGTTAATTGTTGTGTTGACAATCTCGGCATTAACTGGCATTATTGGAGTTCTCGTGCTTTATGGCGCCGGAGTACTATCTCCTTTTTGGAAGAAGTCCGCCCTACGAAGAAGATGGCTAGGAAGACACGTCACAATCGGAATTCTTACCGATATGGGATGAGTCGAAAACTATAAGGAAATAGCCGCAGGGACAGCTCTCACACCCGGCCAGTGGGAAGAAGGTCTGTTGGTGGCGGCTAAGGAACTCGGCATTAAGGCAAGAATAAGGTATATCAATGCCGAAACTCAGTTCGACTCAGTCGTAGCTGTTCTAAACCCATATGGTGAAGTGTATCCGGAAGTTGACGTTAAAGAAAATATTAGCATTCAAAAAATATTCTCATACGTCAAAAACGGAGGATTATTCATTAACGTGGCAGATGTGCCACTGTATTACGCATATAATTCGATGCTAAGACGCTTTGTGGACACAACAGAGCCCGTAGTTACTAGTGCACAGGAACAACACGGAGCCTTTGAGGTAGGTTTTACGAGATTCTTTCAGCTGAACATTATTGCGAGAGAATTAAGATTATCACTAGTAGGTTTTTCAAGTGGACTACAATGTAACATAAATCACGTTATTGGTTCTACAGGTATGGTAGGTTTGCACAAGGGTCAGATCACTTCTCGTCGATCGGTTATTATTGAATCAAATATTGAAACTTGCGTCGAGCCGCTGCCCGTCACCTACCAAGGACAAAAGAAGATGACTCCCATTCTACGCAAAATACGGAGATGGCGATTTTTTGCTCTCACTTGCTTGGCTCGATGATGAACTGAATTACGAAGACAACAAACTTGCTCTGAAGGCCGCTCTCTGTAAACTCACGCTAAAGAGAATCAAATTCAAAAGAGATTTACTCAAGTCATAATAGAAGTTTCTACTACGTTAGCCACCTTACAGTAGGGCTCATAACCTTCGGTTATCCAGAACCCATTATACCGAATCACCGCTCTTTACTCTCATTATATACACCATTTTTCCGGAATTGTTATTACCCGTTTATATGAATGGTCTGTCCTTGAACTGACTTTTGACCTTGGATTTTCATACTTCGGTTTTGTCATGTACTACAAAATTATTTACGTAATGCAAGCTTGTATGTCATATTGCTCAAAAATGACCAAGACAACCATTTCAAACCCAATCCGTTGGAGTGGTGAGTCCGCATACGCGCAGACCTCAAATCCCGACCAGTCCACGTTCATTTGAAATATTTATAACTTATTCGTTATATTATGGCTTGTTTGCGTGTAAAAATCAGCTTTGTTCATGTAAGAATTAAACATGGCAAAAAGTGGGACTAATTCCTGCTTAGAATGCTCGCCAGTTAGCCATGGATAGGTGCTAATCTCGTTCCTGACTTCTTCTAATTGCTCCAGCATAGCTTTGTGTGAATCTATGAAGCTATAACGATAAAACTGCCATGCTAGCCTAGTTACCAATTTGGGATTATCCTGTAAAACTTGGTCCGTACTACCCTTTGAAAAAAGCTCTTTCTCGTATGTCTTTGGAATTTGCGAATAGCTCTTCATCTTATATTGCGCGTTGTCTTAGAATACGTCTTCATACCTCTTACTTGTACCTCAGGGTTAAGAACAATGAGATAACAATTTAGGTCTAGGAAACAGGATTCGTTTCCTTTATCATTCTGATAATTTCAAAACAGCCTCGCCATCCCAATAAAATGAAGTAAGCTTCTTCCAGCAAGTTGGTACTATATGCCTCATGCTTCTTCAAAGCCCAAACTCTCAGGATATGTCGCAAGCCTGTCTGGTACTTCAGATCTGTCCATGGCAGTGACGATTTCTCCTTCCAATCCTTGATTACGCTATCGTGTAGTTCGAGTCCCGATAGTGCTTTGAAGGGAATTTTCCGCTGGGTAAGATACGTTCTACATAGGGATTCCATTGCTTCCCCAAGCAAGTCCAGACAGGCATCGGGATCTTCGGCCAGCTTCGTTTCAGCGTCAAGGATTTTCTTTTCTGCAGATTGCAAAAGTACAGACGCGTCTCCTAGGAGGCTGACAGTTTTCTTTGTTTCGTTTATTTTCTGTTTTACTGCATCTACCCTCAAATCAGCCAAAATAACTGTATGGTCCAATTTGTTGAGTATTCCTGGCTCTTTGTTATACGAAGAAACGAGATCCAGACTGACACTTATCTGAATCTTAGAGAGTACCATCGGACCTTCTTCTCTGCCATATATCGATTCGATCTCCTCCAGTTCTTCTTTCTCTATTAACGACCATCTCAATCCCTCTATCACCTCTCTGACATATCCACGCACTCGTGTCAATGCATTTTTCTCAAATAGCTCCTTGTATTGCCAAACTAGCCATGCATAGTAAATAGAATCGTTGTAAGGGATGCTCTTTTCATTGATGTGCCCTAATGTGATATGTAGTAAGTTTTTCAAAAGCTGAACGTCTTGCGTGGCATCTAACAATATCGCTGAAAAGACAAGGTTTTTTGGATCGTTCATTACTTCCGGAGAATTTACTGCTTTTAGGATAGATGCGAGTACCTTTTGATAGCTTGTAATACCTTCCTTGATGTCGTAAAGTGAAAATAAGATTATGCATGAATGAGTAAACTCGTCGAAGTATCTGTCTCTTGAACAATACCGGTCTAGCAAAGAATCAATTAGCTTAACGTCTACAACTACTTTCAAGCAATCTAACTGCTTCAGTGAATAATAGCATAGTATTGCCGAAGTGACGTCCTTATCCTGAAATCTGCTTAACTTATGTTGGCCTAGTACCGTGTGTACATAGCTGTTTGCCCAATCTATTAGATTCTCTGTTATGCTCGTCTTGATCTTGTTTCTACTGATGAAGAATAGGTAAATAGCGTTGCCAAGAGGGTCTTTTTCGACTTGACCTACATCGTACAGGTCGCGTTCCAGGATACCGATATATTCTCTCTCAAGGTCGCTTGTATTAATTGAAATCATAGGAACCATGGCCTCTGATTAAGAATAGAGTTTATCGCCGGCCCATTAATCGACCGCCACTGACTGTATGTTAGAGCTGCTGTTAGATAGGCGACTTCATTAGCAAAATGTATCGTTACCGGTTCACGGACGAAGGCCATAGAAGTGGCCCAATCCAGTTTCGTTAGACCTACCACCTGATTGACGACCTCCTCCATTGTAATAAACTCAGATAGAGGCTGGTACAAAGATATGTGTAGTATTTTGGGGGTTCCTATCCTTCTGCCTCCCGCAGCCGATTGTCCTGTGGTTGACAACAAGGCATCATTTCTATCAAGATATGCAAAGTACCCTCTTGGGAAGCTTCCATCGTCCGTAGACATATCGTATAACCTAAAGGGATGACTTTCGTCAATTGTCACGAATGCGACATTAAAATCAGAAAGATTTGCTCTTAAAGATGCGATTATGGCTTCCCTGTCCTCTTTGCCAAAGCGTTTACTATTGTGAAGCACTATTTTCTTTGGTTCGTATTTCTTCATTGCCCTGAATTTCGCTGCGGCCCTACCTACAAGTTCTCCAAGTTTGGTCGAAATCTCTTTCTTTTCCTTGGGGTTATACGGTTCCGCATTGCTTTCGAATGTCATCCATTTTCCATTGTTGTCAAATACGTTAACATGTCCTACGTACCTCTTCATCTGGCTAGGTCCCTCATCAGGCGGGAGAATATTGGATTTAGAAATTCCTAGAATCATGTCTGTGTTTTGCATTGGACTATGCAATACCCAAGGAATTGCTCCTGCTTTACTGAAAATACCTGATGCCAAATTAAGATAGGACCATTTAAGATTGGCAAATGTAGCTTCCGTTACCATCTGCGTGACAAAGCCTGCAGATGCAAGCGTTCCTTTGACCTTATAGTACGGACTATCAAGTATGTATTGGCCGGTTTTTGGAATGTTCACAAGAACTAAATCCAAATTTGAAGGATTAGAGGCTGCAACGAATTCATTGGCAATCTTAGAATATGCATCGCCGGTTGGCTTGTCAATCACTCTTTCGTCCACTAATTCCAATTCACATCTGAAGAAACTCTTCATGCCGCCTGGAAGAATGGAAATACTGCCACTTTGCAGATCACTCACTATGCTCTTTGTCTGAATTAACTTGTCTTTTGGTGCGATTATGGCTAGCTTTATTCTCGACTTGCTTTTTTCATACGGACCAAATTTCCTTAGTCCCCAATAGACCTGATGATGTATTGCAGAAGAATCGAATTTGTCAAATAACAAATTCGGTTCATGATCTACTGCGTCGCCTTCCAAGTAATCGACCATTATACCTGCACCACAAGCGGATCTTTCGCTAGGTTCACAGTGAAATCACCGAAGATTAAAGGAAAGATTTTCCTCAGCTTATCTACCGTCAAGAGCGTTTGAGAGAATCGATCACGTGATGCCGTTTTGCTGTCAAGCAAACTTTTTTGCCGCTGCAGTGTGATGAAGTCTACATTTCTTCCCGCGTAGGATAAGATGTTGTGGATTACTTCTGGGCGGGGTTCAATTGATATTGAATTAGGCTCTACGTCTTCGGGGCCCGGCTTGTCGAATTTCTGAATTCTTATCTTACCGCCTTGAAAATTCTGTTCCTTTATGTAGCCTATAGTTTTGCTGGAACTCAGCTCTGATACTTTTACGCCTGTTAGAATCGCAATGGGGACCCCAAGTGAAAGGATATGGCCTACTGATGCCTTGGAGCGGATAACAAGATGAGGATCACAGATCATATAGATCCTATTACTACTTCCTAGGATTCTGAATCGAAAGCCATTGAAAACTTGAACTATATCCGAGAAAGCATTATTGCGGATTTCATCCTCTCTGCTTTGAAATGCAGTCTCGAAATCAACCGTGTATCCGCTTGCAATTAACTTTTGAGTAAATGCCTTCCGTACCAAACTTGTTACTACATCCGGATGAACGTGCTCAACTTTTGCAGGTGTCTTGACATGAGTATAATACTTGCCGCGATGGAAATGAGTGTTCTCATCTGCTACATAGCTCTCATAGATGCTTCCACCTTGAACATCAAGCTTGAATATGTTGGTAAATCGTTTATAAAGCGAGAATACCTCTATTTCCAACTACCATCCCTCTTGTAATATGAAGTATTAATCCATTCTCATTAGTGTTGGTTGTCGAGTATCTATGATAGTCGATAAAGTCATTGGTACCGCAGCATCGTCGTTAATAGCAGGTCTCCAAACAACATAGCAGCCAGGAATCCTGCAAGCAGAAATACCAAGAATGGCAGATTTTGGGAAAGCCACACAGGACCATTGGCAGGAATTCTTGAATGACATCCATCTTTGCTGAACGCCTCATCATTGTTCAAGCGGAAGGAGAACTTTTTCTTCTCATCCGCCGCGCACTCGATCGCAGAGTGGTGACATTTTTGCCCGATTGAAGGGGCACCCACAAAGCATGCCAGCACCTTTCTCCACACAGGCTCATCAAAACCTTCAAAAATCCGCCCTCCCCTTGTCACCCTTACAAGATTGCTCAGCGCATTGTACAGAGGCACTGCCATAGCAAAAAGTACAGCGTTTGTCAACACCATAATTCCTGTTATTGGATGAACATAGAAAGTGGATGGGGAATAGTAAACTGGCATAATCGCAGATATAGCCATTAGCGCTTTAGCGTCTGCGCCTCCAAAGAAGCTATACCTGTACAGAGCAACTGCAATCGCAGCAGTCAAAGATACAGAGACCAGAATCATCTGCACGTCGGCCGTTGCTCCAGACACGTATTCCCATGGATAGAGAACTAACCCTGCGGCACCAAAAACCATCCATAATCTGTCGTTGACTTCTCTTGTTTTTAGATCATAGTAAGCGCCGATAGAAAGCATTGCAAGGCACAGGATTTCTCTTACGAAGAGAATGGATAGCAACGACTATTTTCATTTACAAAGGTAAAAAGACAGAAAGGCATATGGTGCGATACTGCTAGCCATGCAAATCAGATATCTAGATGCGTCAACTCTTGCCAGCAATCTAGACAGAAATCGCCATTAACCTGGAATATCTCTGCGCATCTGTCTTTACAGCGAATGCACCGATTGTTGTTGATAGAAGATGAACAGCTAATTTCAGACAATCTGCATTCATTAGTTTACACCAAATTTAAGATGGAAAAAATTCTCGCCATATACATGCAGTACCCGTTCGTTCAAAATTGCTTCTATCTGTCAACTGTTAGATTGTGTTCTTGTGCTTCTTCCACTACAAGATCTCCGATGGATTCTGATTTGCATGAGTGAACATCAAACCAGGGAATGCCGAAGACCAAAACGTAGCTCAACCACTTTGAACCAAAGAGTGCTAGGCACCTTATCAACTTTCAATATGCGTACGGGCAGATGAGCGCTGGTTTATGCTCACAACTGAGCAGAATGATTAAAGAAGAAAAAGTTCTTGCAGAGCAGATCAAGGATATGCAAAAACAGGTTGAGTGGCTATCTGCTCAATACGCCGGCTCGATTCAGATCAGATTCATCAGGTGCGGGAGTCCAAACTGCTACTGCGCAAAGGCAAAGAAAGGACATGGGCCATACTACTACCTCGAAAGAAGGGTTTCTGCCAGCAAGGTCGAAATGATATACCTGGGCAAGCAAAAGACAGACGTAAACCACTACAAAAACTACCATTACAGGGTAAGCAATTTGAAAAAGAGGTTAAGAGCAATGAAGAGAAGACATCAGCAGCTGCTTGGAGCAATTATGAGCATTACGCAGCTTGTAAAGACAGATTTAGAATGATATGAAACGATTGCTTGAACCATGATGAGAACCTTACTTACAGGCTTGCGCAAAGAGCAGAAAATGTATGATAAGGTAAAAGAGAATTGGACATGAAAATGGAGAATGCGGGGAAAACGGATGATGTGGGCTGCACTATGAGGATACGATTACATTATGAAAATTAGAGATTGTCGAAAAGAAGGATGCACTAGGTTCGATCGAGAGAAATGGACAGAAAGGCAAGAATGCCGCAAGATGATGACTTCAGACGGCCATCGGATGACAAAGTCAGATAAAATGAGTCGGAGCTAGGCTCCTTGATTGTATAGCCTAGACTTTTTCTGCCGTGGCGAACCTTGGGCCTACGCTGACTATCTTGACCTTGGTCTTTTCGCCCACCTTGGCGCCTTTGACGAATATCACAAAGCCTTGGACCCTTGCGATACCGTCTCCCTTTCGACTGATTTCTGTCACCTCGACATGTACTCCTTGCCCTCTTCAACTGGTTTTGGGCCACCGAAGTCGCGCCTTTCAAAGCCGCCCCCGCTGCCGCCCCTTCTTTCTCCGTAACTCATTGTAACCACGGAAGCGGCTTCTTCTATAAATACTCGATAATATCGAGTCGTCGTACGAAAATAAAACAGTCGGCAAGGAAAACCAAGACCTGTCCGAGCTACCGGTGTAAAATGTGATTTATGACGGCATTGCTACTGTATCAGAATCTGTAGTAGCTGTTGACTATCCCGACCGTAGGGACAAACTATGTCCCTAGGTTTCGGCCGGTCCCATGTATCCTGTTGAGGATTTGGGCAGGACAGGCCAACCCAGCATGTGTGATGCTGAGCAGGCGCTCTTGGTAGGAGCACCATCGTCAGGGGATTTTGCCCTGGAAGACGTTGGACCGAAAAAAAGTCCAGAATCGGGGTTTTCGACCGAATCGAACAGGATTACCCGGAACCTTCCAAAACCTTTCGTACGTAGTGTCTGTATTTCATGTTCAGGTATGGGATTGCTTTTTTCGCAGTCTCCGTATTTTCAAGAACCGTTTCTTTGACCAGCTTTTTCTCACCGTTTCTCATGGCGTCGTTTAGTATGCGGGTTAGTTTTCGTACCGACGTTATTTTGGGAAGTCGCACTGTATTCTTGCAGATGTTATCGTTTGACATCTCCACCGCCACCCGCCGATGCCGCACTTGAATTTGCAGTCTGCTTGTTGCTTGTAATGCGATATCTCCTTACAGACCCTTGCTTTGTCAGGTACAATATGCAGTCCCTGATCTGAGCTTTGCCGTTTTTCAGTGCTGTTTTGAGGTTGTCTGGCACCTGTGACGGAAACAGGTACTCGTACTGGCCGTGTTTGCTCTTCTGCCATGGAAGTTTGTCGATGTCAAGTCCGTCAGGAGTTGGTATCTGCTGTCCTGCACTCTTGTTCAATTTCGCAGAATATTCGTCTATTGCTGCGTCTATCATGGCATGCAGTCTGGCCCTTACTTCGTCGATCAATTCTTTTTCCAATTTTTCTGCCACCTTGCTATTCTATCATCGTCTTATCCGGAAAGAAGTTAAGGCGAGGCCAAAACGGCATTCCCTCCTGTGACTGTTCTTCAAGCGCGGCCAGCATTCGAGACGGCATCTGCCTTCTGAATACTTCATCTTCCAGGTTTGGGTTCAGCAGGAACATCGTCTTTGCCAGTATTGTCAGCGCTGTTTCATCAAGTGATACCCTTCCAATTGGAGTCTCGACGCATGTTTCAGACAGGCTCCCCTTGACGACTATGCAGATTCTCCTGTATCCGTGCTCGTCTTTTACGTATGCGTTTCCGTGCCTGTCCACCTTGAAGTTGTCTTCGATGTAGATTGCCTCGTCGTCAGTACTTTTCTCTTCAAAGCGGAGCCTCTGTCTGTATCCCGCCAGCATGAACTTTAGCAGGTCGATGCAGTTCCTGTCCGCATATTCCTGCAAGAACAGCCTTTCGTATGCTGACGTGGACCCGCATCCGTAGTGCTGCAGAATTGCTTCGGCTACTGCATCCCGTTTTCTTATCTGCATCTGTGCAGTCTTGTAGGAGCAGTTGAATATGCCGTCGTCGTACGTCTCCTGTACTTGCATTTCCTCACTGAATCTGTAGGCTATTCTGTTTCCGTTGAAATGCCTGTACTTTACTTCGGTGTATGGCGTTAGTGGCACCGTTTGCACCTTGCCTTGGAGGATAAGGACAAACATGTCCTTTCGCTCCTCGAGGATGACGCAAACTGTGTCGGCGGTCAACTATGGCCCACCTCCTTTGAAATCAGGTATTCCCTCATCTCTCTGACTTCAGCAGCTTCTTTTGAATACCTGACAGCGTTGAGGAATATGTTCAGCATTTTCCCGTCTTTGACTGCTTTTGCTGCATGGGCTACGCTGTACAATATTTCTGAATCGCCAATTTTGGGATAACTTGGGTCTGCAATGAATTCGCTCCTTCTGTAGTTGTGACCCTCTACATGTGCCAGAGCTTCTGATCCGTCCACATCTGCGGTGTACTCGATTCTATGAAACTCGCAGAAGGCCATCAATTCAAAGAGAAGGTCGTCGTCTCCTGCAATTGACAGGTGCTCTTCCGAATGCATGTGCCTTGTTATTGAAGGATCGCTGTACAGGACAAGTTTCATTTTCTTCTTGCTAGAGTGTGTGATGGTATCTGTTACCCTCATCTTGCCGTCGCTTGTCTGCACCATTTTCCTCCCTATGCTGTCGACAAACGATTTCAGGGTTGTTCCTGTGCCACTGCTCTCGAGTTCTCTGTCATCCTTGACGATTTTGTATCTTGTCTTCACCATAGACAGAAGACGCAGGTACGTTCTCATCGAGCCTTCAGGAACCCTTATGGTATCCCTGCCTATGTCTTCCCTTGCAGTTCTGGTCGTGTGCCTTTTCACAGTCCTGAATCTCCCCCAGCTGTACCATCCTGCGCCAGCTTCGTGCACCGGCAGGTCTTCGGGAACTATCCTTTCCCTTCTTTTCATCTTCAGGTTGTTTTCACGGATAAATTCCTCGCCGAACTTTACATCGAATCTTCTGAACAGTTGGAAGGGATCCACTACTACTGTTGAAGAAGAGGATTGTTCTCGCTCTTTTTTGCCGCTGCTCAGTTTGAAAACTATGGCATCCGGCACCTTTGACCGTATCAGGGCGATCTTGTTTTCGTTGAGGCTGTCGAGATAGAACAGGTTCTGCGACTGTGCTAGCAGATCTCTGATCTTTGTCCTGTTAGGATATTCAGGTGTCTTTACAGATATCTCGACAAACTTGGCAAGGTCTACGGTGTACTCGGAGAGGTATTCTCCAAGTCCCATCCCTTCCAGAACTCTGTAGATTGGCTTGTACTGAGATTCTACGTACTCCTGCACGGATTTCAGGTTCAGGAATTGCAGTTTTTCTTTCAGGCTGCTCTTTACCTTGTCCTCTATCGCGTTGATTGCATTATCGCTGAGCCTCTCCCTGTCTGCAGTCGGCGGATATTTCCTTTCGTCCTTTATGTTCAAGACCCAGTGGGAGAAGGGCAGCTGTATCCCATCTGCCTCTATGGGTGTGCCGAGGAGGTACGTTTCGCCAGAGCTGTTGTCAGGAATTTCAGCGACGAGATCGTTGTCATATCCCTTTCTTATGGCGATGATGCCATAGAGGTAAAAGTCGGTGTCTTCTTTCGCTTCGACGAACACCATCTTTACAAGCGGTCTCCAGGTTTCTGCTGTCTGTACCTTGTTTTCGAGGTACTCGGCAAACGTTATCGTTCCGAGCCTGTACCTTCCTGCCTTGGTATGGACCTTCTCTATACGGTATGATGGCAATCCGTCTGTAGAGATGTCTTCTTCCAGATTCAGGTAGGTGTCAACGCCTGAAAACATGCATACCTTCATCATGTACTTGACCAGATTAACGATGCTTATGCCATGACGCAGGGTCAGGGTTATTCTGGTACCGTATTCATTCAGGTCTGTTGGCGGGGGAAGCACGTTGTAGCCAATCCCGTTCTTTCCCATGACTGCGTACTTTTCGCCAGTTTCCCTGCTGTACGTCTCAAGCACCATTATGTCCGACAGCGTGACATAACTTGCGCGGCCGCAGCCAAACTGGCCGACTTCCTTCGAGTCAAAATTATCGCTTCTGCCAAGGACAGTGTACACAGTCAGAAATTTCTCCTGAGACATCCCCATGCTGTCTATCCCGTGGATCACTAGTTTCCTCTCCGATGGGACGAGGGTTACCTCTATCCTTGGACTTGCGTCATCGTTGTAGTAGTGGTTCCTTGCTATCCTGCATGCCCTGGCTTCGTTGTTGTACAGCTCTCTAAATCCGGACTCTGCACTGGCATATAGGTCGTGGGAGATGCGCTGGATTACAACATCCTCCTCCAGTTTTACAGGTATGAGCCCGTCGCTTGAGGCCTGCAGTAACTTCTCTGCGTACGAAAGCTCCGCCCTGTCAAGTGGCAACGGGTCCTCCTTTAGAAGTGTAGGCTTGTAGATCCTGACTGCCTCTGTGGCAGTAGCTTTGATCTTGTTTTCGTTTTCGTTAGTACAGTTATTCGTTATAGACAATTTCAATCCCTCCTTTGGATTTCTTTCTTGCAGCTGCCTCCACTCTGCCGTCTAGGGAAAGGACCAGGACTTGGACGTCCTTCTTAGAGAGTGGCTTGAAAAAATGTAGATGAGGTTGATGCTGCGGATGGCCATCGGTTCGATTATTTTGTGGCCCCTTCTGCTCTGGTTGTTACTACTGTCGGTCGCCGTCTGACTCTTGCTGATCTTTCTTGTAGTTCTTTACCCATTGCTCCAGCGTATACTTCCACTGGTAGGTCTGGTCCGCTAGGTAAAGCCCAGTGTCGACTATCCTGACATACTTGACGTATCTGGACGTTGCCGCTTTGAAATCTGCGTCTCCGGATATCTTTATGGCAAAATGCTCACCATGCTCGTCGGTCCAGAGCTCTAGTAGCCTTCCTGTCCCTGCAGCCAACGGCATTATTCAGCCTCTTGATTGTCAGACATCCGACCGTCTGCATTCTTGACATCGTCGTTGTCTGCGTCATCGCTAGTGCATTTTTCGTGGACGATTCTTTCGTTTTCGATGTACCTTGTCTGGTACTCTGTTACAAGTTCGTTGCACAGCGGGCATACGTCGTTACCGCTGTTGCCGGCGCAGTCCTCCACCTTTACCATCTCTATGTGTGAAATTGACCAGACGTCCCTCTGATGCACCTTCCAAAAGAGACTGCCAAGTTCCGCCTTGATGGCAGGCGGGTCTATGTAGCCCCATTCCTTTTCCAGACCGATGACCAAACCAAAACACTCGTCTGGGTTGTCCCTGTCAGGCGTCCTCTCAGTTACGAACCAGTACCAGCCTGTGAAACTTTCGTAGACTTCTATCACCGGTACCAGTTTGCCGTTGATCGACCTGATCGCAGGTATCTCTTTCAGTTTCTTCTTTTCCTTGTTCTTTCCGTCGTCGTTGTTGAATACAGTCTTGTTGTTGCTCGTCATTTTAGATTCCCTCCTCTATTGTTGCTCTCACCTCCACTCTGCCCACCACTATCGATAGTAGGCAGGGACCAGGAAAACGTCGATTTGGACGTCCCATTCAAAGAGTGGTTTTAAAAAAATAATGTGGGGTGTTACCGGACAGAAGTAGCACCATTGCGGATTAGCCGCCGACTACTGCCGGCAGTCCTACGAACCTGCCAGTGCTGTCTCGTACTATCTTCGCTGTTTCTGGCACCATTCTATTTACCTGCATGAAATGGATTTCTCCATCCATCTCTACAGCGATGGCGGCCATCTTTGCTGCCCGATGCTTTTCAGAATCGTTCAGCTTTGACAGCAAAGGAATGGTAGTTCGGGGCACTTGTGCGGAACTTTTCTCGATTGGCAGCCTTTCCTTATTGACTCCTCTTTTTGCCTCTTCTACCACCGCCAACAGAACGTTCTTTGATTCCTTGTGTGTGCTGTGCATTTTAAACACCTCCCAGTGTTTTTGTCTTGATGCCCGGTAAGTTGCGCTTTGCAGAACAGAAATACCTGCTGCATCAATGTACCTCCAGCCCACCATCCAGTTGATGGTTCTAGCCAGGATTTTGACGCATGTTTTAAAGGCTGGCTGGGGACGGTTCGCGCCCTAGATTGTTACAAAAATCCTAGAGGCTTGCCGGGGTACTGATGTCTGGCTGTTGTTGCACAGGCTGTTGTTGTTCTTCTCCTCTGTACGTCATCCTTACAGTTACCTTGTTGTTTTTTCTGACAAGGACCTTTACCCTGTAGCTGCCGGGTGGAATCTTGCTGCAGAATTCCTGCAGGTGTGCAGTCAGCGCACCTCCATTCACCTGCACCGCAGCACTGGTCAGATATCTCTGCATTTCGCGTGGAATGACCTTTTGTTGCTGCTGCATTGAGTTTCGTACGGTACTTTTCTCCTTGTTTTTATTCGGGATTGCTTCTTTTTTCTGCGCTCTGTAAACCTCCTTCCTTGTTTCTCGGATAAGCTGTTCCATGGTCATTCCGTTTCCGGTTCTCGTTGTTGTTTGTCTTCGATTTCTTTGATTTACTCCAGACTTTTCCTCCCTACGGTCGATGTTGCTGCCGGTCATAGCACGAAGTCACCTCCAGCCGCTGCCAGGCCGCTTATCTCTTCTGCAATTGCCTGTGCCTGCCTGCCATGTTCGGCTACTGTCTTTGTGACTATTTCCTGGTACCGGAGCAGGATACTGTCCAGCGTTACCAGATAGTCTATCTGTTCTTTGGAGTTCCTGTACTTCCTTACTGCCGTGTTTACAGCAAAGTTCGTTTCTGTCGTTGCTGCATCAATCCACATTTTGCACAGGATTTCGTCGTAACCTCCGTTTCCGTTCCTTTTGCCGTCGTCACCGTCGTCATCGTAGTTCATATTTTTCACAGCCATCTTATCACCTCCTTGTTGTGTCAGGGCCGTGTTTGCAAGCTAGCCCGCCAACTCCCACGCTCCAGGATAGTCCTCACTACATGCCTCTTCGAATTGCAACGCAACAACAAAAGAAATCTGGGACTGAATTCCAGACTGTTATGGTAGCGTAGATGCGGTCGTCTCTCTTGAAACGCTAGAGTTAGTTTTGCCTAACTCGCTTTGGTTCCACACCATCCCGCCGAGTCGGCCTTTTCTGGGTATTGATGGTTTGAACCTGTTGACTCGGTCACTGAAAAGGTCGTCTCTTGCTGAACTGTTTTTCAGTGCTTGCCGTTGCTATAGGCGCTGTCCTTTTCCGATTCTGCCGTTGGTTTTGGCACCACTGGTGCCATTTTCACTGCAGCATAGCGCCTTGGTGCCAATTATGCCGGCCGGATGTCCTCAAATTTGGCACCACTGGTGCCATTTTTACCAGGTACTGGTGCCACTTCAATCGATTTTTGGCACCACTGGTGCCACTCTTTCGTGCAGAACTGCACAGTTGAAGGCTCTTGCGGAGAATTTACATTAGGAAAAATTTGTGGCCATCCGTGCCACGCCGGTGGTGCACGCACATATGTGCATGCCGTTTTGAAACGTGCGGTTCGTCCGGTAGGTTTTTTGTTGTAGTTGATAACTACCAGTCCAGTACGCCGTGGATATAAAAGGCGGAAAAAATTAACTGTTCCGCGGCGCAAAAGAAGATGACCTGCTGAAGAAATCGGCAGCAAGGTAAAATACTCCTGCTTACCACCATTTTATGTCCGTGCCATGGTCGTGCGATGCGCAACAATGACGTCAGGTAAATGCACCTACTGTTCCCAGTCTTTCGCGGGTCCTTCAATGGGGCACCACCTTGAATCGTGCAAAGAAAGAGAGATGAGCCTTATGTCCAGAATCACAGGCGCCGCCAGCAAAGGCAGTGACAAAGCAGAAAGCAGAGTCTTTCTAATCAAAGCTTGGTCAAGGTACATGCCAGAGTACTGGCTATTTGTAGATGCGAACACCCGGTGCAGGCTGACCGACATCGATTCATTTCTCAGGCGCACGTGGCTTGAATGCTGCGGGCACCTGAGCCACTTCATAATAGACGACGAGGAGTACGAATCTTACCCTGACCCTGATTTTGGGAGTGACCAGGACATGCGGGTTGCGCTGGACACGATTCTTGCGCCGGGTATGACGTTTGATTACGAGTACGACTACGGCAGCACCACCGAGCTTGTACTCAAGGTTGTTGCGGTCAGGCCAGGAAAATTGAAGAGGGGCCCGGTGGTGCTTGCTGCAAGGAACGACCCCATATCTTTTGAATGTACGTCCTGCAAGAAAGCTGCAGCTACCGATGTCTGTGCGGTGTGCTTCTGGGAAGGCCCAGAGGCCATGTTCTGCGCAAGTTGCCTCAAACGCCACAAATGTGGAGAAGACATGGCCCTGCCGATCGTCAATTCTCCCAGGACAGGAGTCTGTGGATACACAGGGTAAAAGAGCAACAGCTCCAAATGGAGTTGAACTGAAGGAAGACTGTGCCCTATCCTTGCTGTTCTGTAACCACGCTGACCCTGAAGTTTCTGGAGTAAAGCCCGTACAGCCTCTTCCCGTACTTTGCCAGTTCTTCCGGCGACATGAGCAAGTGGTATTCGGCTCCTTCAAGCACAGAGTGCATCAGCCTCCCAACCCTCTGCAGCTGCTGCCTCCTGGAGCCGCCAAGGAAGTCTATCTCTATGATGTTCTTTATGTCCGGCAGGTCTATGCCTTCGTCAAAAATCCTGCTGGCGATAAACCGTGGGTGCTTTCTGACCAGCTCAGACCTTTCTTTCAGCGAATGCCTGCCGTGTATGTATGGAAGGCCGGTTATCCTTGAAGTGTCTTCTCCAATCGCAATGGTGTCGCAGAACACCATTGTAGGACCTTTCAGCTTTTCTTCGAGCAGCGATTTGAGCAGCATCAACTTTGTTGAAGTGACATGAAGGTAGACTTCAGGGCGTTTTACCCATCCTTCTTTGAATAGCCGCTCCCAGTCGCTGCCGTACGGAGCGCCGCCCAAAACGTAAATGAGCTCGCTGCGGCCATCTTCCCGGTGCGGACTCCCTGACAGGCTGAGCCGGTACCTGGCGTCCAGGAACGCCAGGCGGGAATATGTTTCGGCAGGGAAGTGGTGCGACTCGTCAAAGATGAGCAACTCGTATTTTTCTTTTGTAAGGTGCGCCAGCGCGCTGTCGTATGTTGCGATGGTTATGTCCTTGTGCTTTTCCTTCTTTGCGCCATAAAACAGGCCTACCGACGGCCTCGAGCCACTGTCAGGGAAGTGCTCCATGATGTACTTCTGCCACACAGAGATCAGCGAGAGGGAAGGGACGACCACAAGCGTCCTTCCGGATATGCACGCAGCCACATAGACGCCAAAGAACGACTTGCCTCCACCAAAAGGGTAGACAAGGGTCATGGCGCCATTTTTCAGAAAGAAATCAAAAGCTTCCTGCTGGTAGGGCCGCAGCTGGATGTCTGTCTGCCACTTCCACCTCTGTTCTACTGGCTTTGAAGTCCATGGAATGACGCCGTCCTCGACAAGCCTAGAAGCAAGGTTGAACCGGGATGCCCTGGACGGTTTTATGCGGATTCCAATGCCTTCCTCCCTTCTGAGCAGAGAGTCACGGTACCTGATCCACGCATCATCAAGCTCGTCCTCGCTTCCAACCAGATAGTCGCCCTGGATCTTCAGGGTCAAGAACCTAGGTTTCAGATCGAGCTCTTCCCTTAACTCCTCAGGTACGAGGCCTGCCCAGGTCGCATAGTGGTCAACCTTGTAGATGTTGTAAGTCTCTGTCTGGGTTTCAAGCCAGCCAGCCTTGTAGTCGATCCACTTTGGAACCACCAGCAGGTAGGTGTTTCCTTCTGCCTGCGGGATCAGGGCATATGGCTTTTTCATAAAGTCTGCCACGGTGCTGTCCCGGGTGAGGACGGAGGTATCCCTATCGATGCTGTACTCTTCGCAGGGCCCTTTGGCAAGGCCTACGTAGACCCGGTTATAGACAAAGTGCGGCCTGTCGGCCCTAGCCTTTACCTCTGCCACGTTACGTTGCTTTACCACTGTCTGGCCTTCGTGCCTGATGATGGTACTACTACTGGCAACGGCATCTTCTGCTGCATTGGTGGTGCCGGAAGGCGGGGCTGTTGTACCAGCTTTTTCTTCTTGTGCGTTGGTCAACTCTACCTGTTAGTTGGTCAACGCATGCTTCTTAACCTATCCGAGCTGCGGCTCCCTGCGAGCTTCCATCATCATCCACTTTCAGACTATCTGCTTTACCTTCAGGCCCAGTACCCCTTCCTGCCGGTACAGCTCACCTACCACGTCAAAGGTCGCGCCCTTCTTCAAAAGTTCTCTGGGACCGCTGTAATCGTAATGGTTGAGCCTTGCACGCCACTTTTTGTTTATCATGACCACTGCCCGGCCCTGCATCACCTTTTCAACGCGGATGGAATAGATGTCACCTTTTGCTGCAGCCAGGTTGTCTGCCAGCACCACCGTGTCCTCGTTACGCCACGCCAGCCTCCTGAGCTTCTCAAGCTTCTTCAGTGCCTCGTTGAGCACAGGGTAGTCCAGCGAAAGGTGCTCGCGCAGAAGCTCCACGTCTGCTCCCTTGACTCCTGCCTTTGCAAGCTCGGTATGTATGCGCCTTGCGGCCCTTTCCACCTCGCGCTGGAATGCGCCGGTGAGCATCTCTTCTTCGGCCGATATCGCCTTCTTCCTGAGCTGCTGGATGCGGCTTTTGACCTCTGCGTCAAGTACCGCGGCATCGACCGGGCCGCCACCCTTCTTTTTCCCTATCTCCTCTGCCACCTCCTTCCGCAGCCGCTCTTCCGCCCTTGCCCTCCACCCTTCGAGCGCGGCGAGCTCTTCTGCAGTCACAGGGTTTGGCTCAAGGAAAGCCCTCTTTACTGGCGCCAGTACCGCGTTTATGGACGAAAGGGACTCTTTCATCCTCTCCACACGCCTCTTGCTGGCATAGAGGTGGCGCGTGTCTATGGTGTCGTTTGCGGCAAGTATCACCACAGAGCCGGCTGCTTTTCTGCCGGTCCTGCCCCTCCTCTGGATGTACCTTATCTCGCTTGGTACGGGTTCGTAGAATACCACAAGGTCCACTTCAGGGATGTCCAGGCCCTCCTCTGCTATGGACGTGGCCACAAGCACGTCAAATTCGCCTTCCCTGAAAGACTGGAGCACTGCTGCCTGCTCGTCCTGGTTCATGCCCTCGTCCCCCTGCCGCTTGGCCTGTCCGACGAACCTTGATGCTTTGATGCCTGTAGAAGAGAGCACGTCGTCTACTATGTGCCTTGCAGTGTCGCGGTACTGGGTGAATACCAGCACCCGGCCCTTTTGTTGTTGTTGTTTGTTAGAACTGTCGGAGGAGCCGCAACAATACTCCTTTACAAGCTCGACTATGCGCCGGGCCTTCGGATGCTCTACAGGAGCCTTTTCAACCAGCGCCCTCACCTCCATTATTTTGGGGTCTTTGAGCAGCGCGGCATGTGCCCTGCCACCTTCTTCCTCTATCCTTTCAAAGAATGCCCTGAGCGAATGGGCGCCCTGGCTCTCTATCAGCTCAAGGCAGTACAGAGTGAGCGCGGCAGACTGGTTCATTATGGCGACATAAATGGGTCCGCGCTGCTCCTCCATGGTAAGCTCGAGCCTGTACCTGAGCGCCTCGCCAGCCTCTATCAGGTCGCGCTTGAATATCCACCGGGTGTCCTTCTTTTTGCCCAAAAGCCCGCGCTGGACAAGCCACTTCAGCCTCTCGTCAAGCATCGACCTGAGAACGGATGCAATGTACCTGTACTCTTCAGGCAGGTCGAACCATTCCCACTTGACGTCAATAGGGTTGACGTACGGCTTGACATCGCCGTCCTCTTCGCTCCTGTACTCGACGTGCTCTATGTACAGGTTGTTGCACACTTCCTGTATCCTTTCCTTCTTGGCTCCCGGGCTTGCGGTCATGGCAAGTATTACAGGGTGCATCGACTGGCCGACGTATTCCCTTGCTATGGCAGTATAGGCGTAGTCCTTTACCGCCCTGTGTGCCTCGTCAAAGACCAGCAGGATAAAGTCTTTCAGGTGCAGCCTGCCTTCTTCGAGATCGTTTCTCACCACTTCTGGAGTGGCAAAGACGAGCCTGACATCCCTTTTGTCCCACACCGCCCTCCTTGCTTCAGGTACCGTCTTGCCAGTCACCATTGCCACCTGCTCTTCCATGATTTTCAGCACCGCGGAGAAGGACTTCAGGTGTTGTGATACGAGCGGCCGCGTTGGAGCCATCATCAGCACCCTCTTGTCGCGGTATTTGTAGAGCATGTCTGCACACACAAGGGCTGCTATCATCGTCTTGCCAAGCGCAGTCGGTAGGATGACCAGGGTATTCTTGTGACTTGCAGCGTCTGCTATGTTCTTCTGGTATAACCTGTGGTCGATGGTGCCCTCCCATACGAGCGGATGTTCCGCAAAAGACGCTTGGGTCAACTGCTATTCACAGTAGCTGTCCTGAATAACAGTTGCCGGAGCGAAATATAAAAGCAGTTCAGATCTCGAACACGTCTTCGCCCGCCTTCACTGCAGGCTTCCTCTCGGGGTTGACTTCGTCGATGCTGTGCGCCAGCTGCTCAAGCTTGGGGTTGATCAGGAGCTTGGTTATCTCTTCAAGCTCCGGCGCCGACCTGATGACTATGCCCCTCTTTTTTGTTGCAGCGCCGGAGGCGTCTACGGGGTTGACTTCTATGGCAAGGGAGGGAGCCCTTCCCTTGAACTGGGGCAGCTTGATGAGGAACACCCCCGGTACGCTTGTGGCCTTCCTCTCCCAGTCCTTGCCGTTCTTCAAGAATTGTGCGAGCCTTTCGTCCGGTGCCATTATGGTTAGCAGTCATACTGTCAGGGCTTCCACTTATAAAAACATCGGCTACCAGTCTAGGGCTGGCCGGCCTTTGCGCTGTGTCCAGATAAGCTTATTTTTGAACCGACGTTACATAGGCTCGTGAAAGAGCCGGTTGAATCTCTGGTCCAGAGGCTTGCCGTGCGCGGCCCTGAAACAGACATGGAAACTGTCAGGTCCATCGTTGCAAGGAAGTAAGAAACCATGCCGCACCTGGTATGGATGGTGACGGAGGAAAAGTACTGGGATACAGAGTCGGGGTTATTCTCTGTCTGGGCCCCTATCTGCGCGATGCACGTCCTGTCAAAGATTGGCGGGAAAGAAGCTGCTTCTGCTGTCTACAGTGCGATGAGAATCCATTATGACGATACTGGAGACTGGATTACCGAAGACATGCCATATGTGCTGGCAGCTTTTGGTATCGAAGGCTCTGACACACTCGCGTCGATGGTAGCAGATGCCCGACTTGACGAGTATGTAAGGGACCGTGCCGCCAGAGCACTTGTCATAATATCCGGGGTCTACCCGGAAATCAAGTCAAGGTCTGTAGAGGTGCTGAAGAAGGCGATAACGGACGAAGGCGACGAAAGTGCAAGGAGCATACTGGCAGATACTCTGGCAGAGTTCAAGGATAGTGACACACTCCCGTTCTTGGAAGACCTGTTCAAGAGCTGATAGATACAGCCTACATCGATTACGAGACGGTACTGGACATCTACGCCGGCAAGTTTGACCACCTACAACACCACATCCCGCGAGACCCTCTTGACATATTCAACCCAGGACCCGGCAACTTTTATAGGAAGAACACCCCTTCGCCTAAATCGAAGGGCCACAATTCAGGGAAGACAAAAGTTGGAAGGAATGACCCGTGCCCATGCGGCAGCGGCAGGAAGTTCAAGAAGTGCTGCCTGAAAATGGTATGACTGGCTTTAGAAAAAATTGCAGCATGGATGGTTGTTTTCAGTGCTTGCAGCATTCACAATGGTTCGCTATGCACATCTCTGCCTGTTCATCCATGCATTCCTGGCAGCTGCACCTGTCTTCTGAGAGTACGTCCATAGAGTGGAGCTATGGCCGTACTTAATAAGGGCGCCGGTAACTTTTGAGCGAAGTCTAACCCTCAAGCAGGACGGTTTAGCCACCGTTGCTTTCCTTTTCGGATCTCCTCAAGAAGCGCCATTCCCCTCTCCGTTATTGTGTAGCCTGGCACCCTTTCCATCGCGGATATCAATCCCAGCTCTTTCAGTTTCAGCGATTTTCGCATAAACGTCCTCCTTGGCATGTCCAGTTTCGGCAAGATATCAGAAGACTTCAGACCTGGGTTCTCCTTTACCGCCAGAAGGATCTTGACCAAGGACTCGTCGTCAGCAAGTTCCTGATACAGCATATCCATGACCGTTGTTGAGGGTTCTCCTCTCTCCACATCTTCACCCCATATTATCTGCTCTTCATTTTCGCCAGAGACATCTGTATTGCTTGCATCATCATCATCTTCTGGATCGCGCTCTTTCATATTCGCCCCTTCGACTTCGGGTCTTGAAATAGCAGTAGACGTCATTTCCACCCGGCTGTGCTTTTCTGCAGTCATCTCCACATCATCTCTTACGTTCTCCTTTTCTTGTCCTTTTGAAACGAATGATTCTGCATCCGCTATCACTTGTTTCAGTAATGCGGGTTCCCTGATTGCGGTTAATGCGTGGACCACTTTTTCTACATTTGAATGAGTTGCAGCCCTGCTTACAAGCAAGACCGGCACATAAGCAGAAATGCTGCGTTCTTTCAATGCCTGCAGTATCCTCTTTTTCCTCTCTTCGCTGTCTGTTACAAAGACTGTCCTTATCCCGCTGGCGGCGTTTCGGAGATAGTTCTCGATTACCCTGTCTGGATGTCGTTCGGGGTACACCTCGAACTCCACAGCCCAGGCCGGCGGGCTTTCCCATTCGTCGGAGTCGTATTTTGAACCGTTGTCTGCCAGTTTTGGTGAGAATGCATAGATGTCCGAATGCCCTTCGCTGAGATGTCCATTGTCTGCAATGCAGTACCATCCCATCCTCCAGAACGCATGGAGGAAGAGGTCAATCCAGTTGAGATGTACGTCCCCGCCTGCTCTGGCGCCTTTCGGTATTTCGTAAAAAGGCTTCAACCCTGACTCTGTCAGCGTAAATGTGAACCTCTTTTCGTCTGATTGACTGTCTGCAGCAGTTATCTGGGTTGTCTGCACCAGCCCTTCTCTGACCATCTCGTGTAATACTGCCTTTACCTTCTGGAACCCTGCATTGTAGGGTTTGTGGTGATGTGGCGATGATACGGCCTGCTCAAAGAGAGCTTTTGTAGTCATTCCATTTCGGTCAAAAAAGAGCCTTGTCTGGATAAACCACTTTAGGGGCGTGGTGAAGAATGGCGGCCTCGGAAAGGAAGCGTTTTTCGGAGCGATAACAATAGTCTCACTGCTGTCAGCTTTGTCTTCCAGATCCGAGCTTACCTCCTGCCCGTATATACACAGGCTTTCTACCATGCACTCCTCGCTTCTCATGATCAATTCCGAGTCACTGATCTGTTTGTAATGCGTTGAGAGTGAGAATGGTTTTAGTGGCATCCCCTTCATCTTGGTGCTTACCATGAACTCGTACCTAGGAAGGAGCATTATCGTCTGTGTATCATAAGGTGCAAAGAAAGGCGCTATCTCTTTTGCAGTGTCAGGCCCTACAGAGAACGTTATGATTGTAGAGCAGTTTCCAAACACGGCTTTCTTTATCTCTTCGGTAAATCCGGAGGGGTACTGGCTAACCAGCGTGAGGTAGAGACGGTACTTTGCTACCTCACGGAGGATGTCTATCACTGCATCTGTGACAAAGGTGTGGGCTTCATCTACGTACAGGTAACATGCTCTCCTTTTCTCCTTCACTCTCTCGTCTGCCCTGCTTATTGCAGTCTGGAATATCTTGTCAAGTAGCAGGCTGCCGATAAACGTAGACATGTCGCCCAGTCTTGCCTTTGATAGATTGACCAAGACGAATTTGCCGCTGTCAATGGCGTCTCTCAGGTCAAGAGTCTTGACTACAGCACCATCTTTCCTCTTGGTCTTGAACATCTCTTTTACAAGAGGGTCGACAAGGATGGTGTTGAGCCTTGTCAGGATAGGTTCCAGAGACTCTGGCCTTATCCTGCCAAAGTCATTGACAAAAAAGTTGACCACGTCTTTGTTTGAGCAGTTTCTCATCAGTCGTTCTCTGTATTCAACATTGTTTACCACGTAATAGCAGTCTGTTATGTCGGTGGAACCTTTCTCTTGGTCTATCAGAAGCAGGATGGTGTTTCTCATTATCCTCTCAAGCAGAGGCCCCCACATCCCGCCCGAGAGCTTCTTTACCGCATCAATGAAACCCTGTGCAACTTTCAGGCGGGACAGGCTGTTCGAGTATTCCAGAAAGTCAATCTTGACTACCTTGCCATGGGTATGTATTGTCATAGGGTCTATCAGTATCGTGTTCTTTCTCTTTTCGTCAGGTATCAACGCCAGTATCTTGTTAACAGAATCGCCAGACGGGTCTATGTAGACGAATGGCTCGTCTTCCTGTACATGCTCAAGTATCAGCGTTTCTATAAGAGTGGTCTTGCCGTACTGCGTCCTTCCTATTATGAGCGTATGTCCCCTGTCGCTCTTGTACAGGCCTTTCTTCTCTCCGGTGTTGCTGTCGACGCCCAGCAGGTATACAGGTTCTGTGTTGGGTTCTACGTATTTGGAAATGTCAAACTCTTCTTGATTGTTTCCTTCCTTCCCTCCGTCCGGCTTCTTTCTGATGCGTTCGAATAATCCCATCTGTCATCATGTTATTTGGATGGCATGGAGGAATCTGCCCCCGGCCTTGACACCCCCTGCTCAAAGTGTGCTGACTGTTGTGGTGACGGATGGACTGATATCATAGACAATATCTCTTCCATGCTGAGGACTGCGAGCCTATATTCATGGAATGAGAAAAGAAGGGATGCTCTAGATCGTGATAGCGCTGGTGGCGCAGCTCCCGGAAGAGGCCCTTCCTTTTGATCGACCTTCTTTACCCTTGCAGAGAACCCGTTATGCCAATTTGGAAATTGCTTCGCTATATTTTCCACATGGCCACTGCTCTCACCGAATACAGTTATCTTTGTGAGAAAAAATGCGTGCGATCTGGCCTTGGTTTTCATGGCATCAAGCAGGTTCTTTTCAAAAAGTGATAGCTCCTTGTCTTGTTTGGCCGGACCCATGGATGCGCCTTTCTTGGTCGAGCCAAAACGTGCAGCTTCACTTGCAAATCCTGTGCCAATGCTGGCCAGTTGGGAGAGTATGTCAGAGGATGGCAATTTCTTTTCAAACTTTTCAAGGTAGCTCCATATTCTCGCAGCTGCATGAGTGTCTGCTTTGAAAACTATCTCCAGCATAGACGGCACGCCATACAATGATTCAGCTATGTTTCCTGCTGCAGAAGAAAATGGGTTGATTGAATTATTCTCTCCTTTGGAAGAATGGTCTATCAGGGGAAGGGGATACGGTCTTCTGAGTTTTAATTCTGCAAAATAGCCATAATGTCTTGGTCGAGGCGAGCCTGTGAGGATCTGTACTGGCATTTTTGACAGGCTGTTTACAACCTGTCTTTTGTCGTGGTCATCAATGTCTATGAAGTACCTGACCGACAGCTTGTCTGGATAGGTTTGAGATTTGTCGCATTGCAGCAGTATCTTACAACTCCTCCCACTCGAATGCAAATTCTGCAATAGTTCTACGTAGCCATCACTTGGATATTTTTGTGAGCTGCTTATTTGAAACGGTCTGACCTCGATCATAATCGCAAACCCGCCTGCCCAGCATCCCAACGCCCAAAATAATATAAGCAGAAAGCCTACCCAATTGCAAAAGCAACAGAGCATGCAATTTGGTTCTAACCCAGTAAGTCTATTTCTTGTGCAGCGCTACCGTCTTTATTTCTGAATCCTCTCATCACGATATCCCAGGGCGTTATTATTGAGTCAGGATGATGGGGATGTTCAGCGGCATTTACCAACAAGCATGGCGTGCTTATGTCAGACATCAATTCTCCGGCCTTTCTGGCAGGCATGTCCGGTTCGACCTGTTTTGGTACAAGCATTTCAAGCTCTGCAACTTTGATCTCGTAAAGGCCCGTCAGGCCTTTTTCAGACATCATCTGCCTTCCGTCGTGGCTCAGAAGGAACTCGAGTATCTTCCTGTCATTGATGATTTGCATGTTGTTGGCACCGCTGCCCTTTTCAGCCCTTATCACCATGTTTCGGACGTTGTTCTGAACCATGGCCGCAAGTGCATTCCCAACGCTTGCATCATTTTCAAGCGCTACGATGGGGGACGAAATCTCCTTGACAGGCCTGTCCAATCCAGAGGTGCCTGCTGAAATAACATGCCTTTACATGTCGCGAATGGTAAGGGAAGCTGCAATCTTGTAGTTGATTGTCACCGGCACGAATGCAAACCTTGTTTCATCAAAGATGTCAAGCGCATAGCCTAGGTTGGATCCTGCATCAACTCCGTATACCGACCTGTCCACCATATCGGTTACTTTTGCATACTGCCATTCTCTGGATTCCAAGATGTGCTTGATAATGCTCTTGCCGCCTATCCTTCCTACCGGACTGGTTCCGTCAAGAACCACAAGCCCGTCGACATAGATCTGCGGCCCTATGGCAAGAAAGGTCCCAGCCTTGAGGAGCGAATCATGGGGTTCAACGGACAGGACTGGCCTCCTGAAGATATGTGGAACCGCCTCCCTTATCGGCTTCTGTTCTATTGCCAATCGTAGAATAACTTGGTCTAACAGTCAGATAAACTGTAGGCATCTTATGTACCGCATTGCAATCATTCATCGCGTCCCGCTATTTATGCCGCTACGATTCTTTTCTTCACGTTCCATATTCAGGTTCACAAAGGCGTCAATCATGTGTATCACTCCAAACAGGCAGAGGGCCGCAGGCAGGTAAGATAACAATGAAACTGGCGAATTCAAAACGGCTACAACACCATTTGAGTAGTGTTCAGTAAACGCGTAATATACATGATACAGTAGCACAACAAGAACCATGGCGGTAGGAATTTCTATAATGGCCAGCTGTACCGCCAAACCCTTCGCAAAGCCAAACCTCCTTACAAGCCCTGAAAATACTGCATTGGTCTCGTTGACTGAAAAGTTCACCCTGTCCGCAGCATAGAACCTGTAGGTAGTCCACACATCGAGTGAAAGTCCGGATGCCCATATTGACAGATAAAGGAAGCTTGTGAATGAGAAAAGGACGCCTGAACTGGAACTATCATAAATAAAGAATACGATGGGCGCGCCCAGAGAGATGAGGAAGAACGTTCTGAATACACGAAGAGCTGCCTGCCTGTTCAATCTGCCAGAACCTGATCTACTTTCGTCTTTCGCCTGTCAGGATGTGTCTATTTCGGGTAAGTTCTATGGCTCCCCACGTTATCCCTCCAATTATCACTGCGACTCCTATGTACTGGATCATAGTCAGGAGGTTTCCTACCATCGATACCAGCTGGGGTGGCAGATTGGCAGGAGGATTTCTATAGTCGATGCCTGTCAGCCATGTGGCCAAGTAGGGTGCGAGGTACATTACAACACCTCCCAATATTCCTCCAACTATGATCCTCTGCCCCTTTGCCTGTTCCTGCTCGGAGCCTCCCCTGACAAATGTGAGTCTATGACTCAGGGCTAGAGATGCGACAAGGGAGATCACTATCCACATGACAAGGGTCGAAACCGAGGATAGATTCGAAGTTATTACTGCTCCATCAATGAACAATCACATTTCACCAAAAAAACACACTGCATGCGTATTTAACAACGCGAAAGGTGAGGACTGTCCGCTTTTTGCAGCGAGAACTATCTTATACTATCACACTGATTGTTTGCACAACGCTCCTTGCCCTCCTCATTTAAAAATAGAAGCGGTCACTCCGCGCAGCATGATAGCTTGCTCACATCTTGCTTGAACGAAGTGGCTACCAGCTTTATCGCCTCGTTCATGGTCGGGAACACGTGCACGGTGTCGATAATGTCGTCGACTGTGAGTTTGTACTTCACTGCTAGGACTGCCTCGTGAATCATGTCCGCGGCTATGCTTGATAGGATGTGAACACCTACAATGCGGTTTTTCTTCTTCGGGTCAACGACCATTTTTATCAGCCCCTTGGTGTCGTTCACGGTCAGGGCCTTTGGGACTTTGTCCATGTCAAGGGTTCTGCAGGAACAGTAGCCGTACCTTTGCATCATCTGCTTTTCAGTCATCCCGACTGATGCTACCTGAGGGGAAGTAAATATGGCAGAAGGAACCGACAGCAAATCTATTTTCTTGTGGCTTCCGGTAAGAGCATTCTCCGCTGCAGTGGCGCCTTCCTTGGCAGCCAAAGTTTCAAGCATCGGCTCTCCCACCACGTCGCCGCCAGCCCATATGTGAGGAGCAGACGTGCGCATCTCCGAATTGACGACTATTGCGCCGTCCTGCCTGACTTTAACGCCCACGTTTTCAAGATGCAGGTCAGCAGTGTTGGGCTTCCTTCCAGTTGCCATCAAAAGCTGATCTGCTTCAAAAACCCTGTCTTTATCGTCCACAGATGCTCTAATGAATTTGCCGCCATTCTTCTGCCATGCCTCTTTGACGTTAACTCCTGTCACTATCTCAATACATTCTTCAGCAAGATAACGGTGCAAAGCTGCCGAGACCTCTGGCTCGTGTTCAGGGATTATCCTGTCGCTCCTCTGAAGAAGAGTGACCTTGGTTCCAAACCTGGAGTACATCTGGGCAAACTCCAGACCCAGAGCCCTTCCTCCCACAACTATCATTGATGACGGTTTTTCTTTGAGTGAAAGCGCCTCTATGTTTGTGAGGTAGTCGATGTCCTCTATGCCTTTGAATTTTGGCACGAAAGCTGAAGAGCCGGTCGCTATGATGAATTTCTTTCCAGAGAGGACCTTACCATCCACCTTAACCTGGTTCTTGGAAACAAAAGCCGCGCTTCCCTCAATGAGCTGGACATACTGTAAGGATTCCAGAACGTCATTGTACTTTTGCTTTCGGAGATTGCCTACAAGTTTGTCTTTATCATGAATAATTCGGGTAAAGTCAAAATCGGCGTCGCAAGGCTTTATCGCGGGGTGAGCAGGTTTCCTTGCAGATTGTAGGTGTTCACCTGCCGCGAGAAGATTCTTGCTTGGAACGCAGCCCACGTTGACGCATGTTCCACCCAGCCTGCCACGCTCAATCATGGCGGTCTTGACGCCATACGCGTTGGCCTTGATGGCGGCGCTGAATGCTGCGGCACCTCCACCAATGATTATCAGGTCATATTTGTTTTCCATGGTTTTCTCTCTCTTGCTCTTCTTCATGTAATTTCTCTTGGAACTAAAAAATGATAGAGGTCTGAAAAAACACACCGATCATTCCACCTTGGGCTTTTTGCGTGTCTGCTTGATTTCCTCCAGTATCTCGTCCGCCCTCTTTTCAGACTCTTTCTCGTTCATTCCGCTTCCGCAACAACAGTCACACATTGCATCAATACTATAGAATAGATAGGATTTAAGCTATCACGTTTATATCAACATAGTGACTATCTTTGTGCATAGTTGTTGCGGAAGCTTCAGTGGCCGCAGGTTGCTTCTTTTTTTCTTGCTCAATCTCAACGCGTCGCAGCACATCCGGCCAAGATGAGATTCCTTACTATCGTTCTTTTTATTCAACGCGCGAAACATCTTGATGTCAATCAGCAGCCCGCCCCCAGCTCCTGCGGCTGCAGTCACAAAAGGCACCCAGAGTATCCCGGTCGCAGCTCCTGCAATAAATCCGCCGAACAGCCCTGCGCAGCAGAACATGGACCTAGCTGCGTTGACAAGTTATTTAAGCTGCTAAGTTTCGGAAAGGAAAGCCGCTATGCTCCAGCATAGCTAGATGCCCTCTATCTTCTTGCCCCTTTCTATCAGTGTACACGAGCAGTGCGCAACCACCGTCCCTTTTTTCGTCAGAGCCCATCGCAGGATAGGTATTATTGCCTCCCTCAGCTCCTTACCGTCCTCTGTCAAAGTGTAATCGACCCTCGGAGGTATCTCGTTGAACGCCTCCCTCTTGACGAGGTTGTACTTTGCCAGCTCCTTGAGTGTATCGGCAAGCGTCTTGGGGCTAATCCCTTCTATCTCCTTCATCAGGTCGTTGTACCGTATGCGCCTGTGGTTTCCTATCTCGTTTATTATCAAAAGCGCCCACTTTTTGCTGATGATGTCGATCACGCCCTCCAAAGGACAGAGGCATACCACGCCTTCACTATGCTTTGCCATAGCCACTATCTTTCTATAAACTTGATAGTATAAATGCTATGCAATTTACAGTAATTAATGAGGCATGCAGTGCGTCAATCGTCATTCAAGGTTCTGGCCGATTCTCGATGTGCTTTCTGAGAGAAGATATGCAGCGATTCTAATCGTGTCGGGGCTGGCTTACGGCATTCTGTATATGGTGGTGGTTGGCGTAGTGTCGTACGTGCCAGGTCTGCATTCGGTCACGGGCCCATACCCGATCATCCGTTTTACGTCACTGGGCATATCGGCCATCATTGCTGGCAACGTGTTTTTCTTCATATTCTACGGAGCCATCGCGTTCCTTGCTGCGTCGTCGTTTTTGGTAGGGCTCAACATCTCCCTCATGTTTTACGCAAGAAGGATGACAAGAGCATGCAGGATGAACAGGTTTTCCAAGTCAAAAGGATTGCTCGGTCTTCTTCCGGCGTTCTTTACAAGCTTCTCCTGCTGCGGCACCGGGCCGCTCACGCTTGCCATAGGTTCGGCAGCATTTTCATCCCTCTCGCTGTACAGCCAGTACATGGCTCCTATGACCATAGCAGTGTTGGTTGCAGGTACATACATGATGTCAAGCAAGGTAAGCAAGACGGAGGGATGCTAGACGGCTGGCGCAAACAAATATGCAATTATTGGCAGCATAATCGCCGCAGCTGTAATAGCCACTGTCGCAGCTTCGCTGAATTTTTCAGGTCAGCGGGGAACCGGCCCCAACCTCACTACTGCTACCTCAGAAACGTCTCCACAAGGCTTGCAGGTCGGAAATTCAGCTCCTGATTTCACCTTGGTAGATCCTGTCAAGGGAACGGTCACCAAACGGACGTTTACAGGAAAGCCGTTGTTCATTTTCTTTACGACGACGTGGTGTACGCCCTGCCAGATAGGCGCGCAGAACCTTGCCAAGTACGACGACGAGACAGGAGGAAGCGCCTTCGATGTGCTTATAGTCTTTGTTGACCCGCGGGAGGGCGACCAGCAGTACGTCGACTGGAAGGGCAAGTATGGTAGGGATGACTGGTACGTGGCAGAGGGAGTCGGCATGGCCACAGCGTACAAGGTGCGCTACCTTGACACCAAGTACGTGTTGGACAAGGACGGCAAAATCACATGGGTCGACCTCAATCCACTCGAGTATTCAAAGGTCAAGCAAGTGCTTGCCCGTCTCGTGTGACATAACATGGCCTACATAAGACTCGTAGCAGCCACAAAGGACAAGCCAGCCGTTGCAGCGTTAGCAGCTGCAGGCATTTTCTTGCTCATGCCTGTCTTGCAGCTGGTAAATACGCCACTTGCATTTGAGATATGGTTCCTCGATCTTTACCAAAAGCCGCCAAGCTCTATAGCATACTTGGCCTTCTCCGTCCTGTTTGGCATGTTCATTTCATTATATCTGTATGCGAAGAACAAGTGCTTTGACTGCAGACCGGAGAAGGCTAGGGCGGGGTTTGCCGGCTCTGTTGTCGGGTTCATGGTAGGTGTGTGTCCTGCATGCTTTTCGTTTATAGGAGTACTCTTGCCCCTTGGACCAACTCTGTTTCTCACGTCCTACTCCCCGGTATTCACCGGAATCTCGATAGCTATGGTCCTGTTCTCGATATACAAGCTTGGCGGGCTCAAAAGGCAGGTAGCGCAGGGCACGTTCTGGAGCAACCCTGGCGGGAGATTTGATCTTCCATCTGATTCCTAGTATAACTCAGTCCCGGGATGAAATGCCGCCCACGCGAACCAGAATCCTTGATCAAGCGGCAGCCGTTGTAATCTCTTGCCTGTCATCTCTCCATCCGTCGCAACACCATCAAAACCCCATACGCTTCCAGTCTGCCTGTCAGTCATGACGCCGTCTTTGTATTCAAATTCAAGAACCTGGTCGTCTACTGTCCTCTCAAATACCCTTGTCATGAACTGATAGTGTGACGCTATCAGAACAGGCCTGCCGGCAAGGTCGTCGTTTATCACATGTTCTTCTTCTATCTTCGACAGCTGGTAAGCGCGGTACACGCCGTCGTGCTCAAGCCCGATGACTATCTCCTTGGGACCGAGCCTGCTGTCGTGGTTTGAAATGGGGAAGTATATTGACGGGCTCGTGTAATAATCGCCGTAGGGATCCGCACCGTAGGGTCTCCCAAATCCTGTATCCGCAGATAGCACTTTGGCGTCAGGATACAGTCCCTTCCATTCTCTCCAGTACGCTAAATCGAACGGGATTCTTTCGAGCTTTGTACCTGCATACTTGCCCACAATTCCCTCACCAAGCGCTTGGCTCCATAGTGATTCGCTTGCCCTGTCATACATCACAAGATTGTTGTTGTATAGTTTGCCGGACGTCCCGAACTCCAGTGTCTGACCATCTACCATACGGTTGAAAACCTGATTTGTAAAGCACAGCGGACAGTAAGTTACAGCGACGGGAACACCGCCGACCTTGTCATTTACAATCTCGTGCCAGACTAGAATCTGTAGCGGGTACGCCCTGATGTCGCCGTTGATGTCAAGACCAAGAACAATGTCAGAATCTTGCAGGAATTTGCCAGCTTCTGGTACTGACACGAACCTGGGCTTGTCGATAGACGGAATCCCATCCCTGGGTGGACCGCCACTGACTATCTGATCAAGTGGAACAATGGATCGTGGTTTTGTGGTGTCTTTTCCGCTCAGAGGATTGACGTTTGCCCTGTCCTGATAGTCAGAACCTTGGTTTAGTACATTTTTCCCCGTCATTACACCCACAAGGATGGCGACAACCACGGCGGCAGATACTGTTGCCATGATGGTAACGACAACCTTCTTTTTGCTCATTCCTGCCGTTCTACCGGCCATGGTTTGAACCTCTGTCTTTGCCCTGTGCTAGATATTTTCGCAATCTTAACTCCCTGTTGAGTTTGAATGCAGATAGGCCTGCAAAACCAAGCACAATCGAGAGACCTATGTACGAAAGTGGTGTAGAGTACTGGATCAGGACAACCGATAAGGTGCTTCCAAAAATAGATGGAAGAAATGAAAGTATGAAAAGCCAACTTCCACAGCAGCCAAGCGGTACAAGAGAAAAAAATGAAAGAAATGAGCTGAATGCAGTGCTGCCCGAACCGGCGCCGACGATATGCTTTCTCTTATTTAGTTGGCAGCCCATCCTTTTGCCATAGCTGGAGATGAACGACTGTGTCCCTGTCCCTGCCGCCGTGCCAAAGATGATAGGCGAGTTTATTGCAAAAGCAGTATTGACTGCAGCAAGCGGAGGAAGACTAGGGGTTGTCACAACCACTATGAGAAGATAGGCCGCTATCGTGATCCCGCTTACAGCAAGACCTCTTGATAGTGACCTTTTGGCATTGTAACTCAAATGCATCATACTGGGCGATTCGGTCACGACTATGTAAAGGGATTTTAATTATTTAATTTGATATTTGAACAGTTCAAGATCGGCTTTGGCAGATAAAGTTGCGCCAGGGAGGTCAAATTTCCGTTGTTAATTTGGAGTGATCGGACAATCACCATCATGGTTGAGCACTCCTGATGGAGTCGCTTATCACCAGTAATTTGCCCAGTGTCGTAAGCTTGGCCAATATTCTGCCCCTGTCTCCCTTTTCAACCTCTAGCAGTCCTAAATCTACCAGGCCCTTCGATTCCCTCGAACCCATGACATGGTAGCTTAGCAGCGGCTTTCCATACCCGGATGCCTGTTCCAGCTGCTCAAGACTCTCTATAGAACCGCCCTGGTCGTTTATGGATCTCAGAATCTTGAGCTTGGCATCAGATATTACTTCATGATAGCTCAGCTTGAGGACAGGCAAGAGCATCGGCATCCCCGCTTCATCCATGCCAAAAGCCTTGATGCCGTTGACAAACGCTGCAGAAAGGGCTGCACAACCCATCAACTTGTCACCGCAACTGACATTCATCAATACCTGCTGAAATTCCCTGCCTTCGCGACCGAGGATTTCGCTCACCCTCTCCATGGTGTCCCTGACGACGTTTTCTCTTGCAACAACGTTGACAGTCACGCGTATGCCCAGAACATTTGCGAACTTTTTCGCAAATTCTTCAGCCTTTTGCTTATCTGTGCTATAGCATAACAGTGCCAATTTGTGTATCGGAAAGTTTCGGATGCCTGACGCTATTCCTTCCTGACCATCGTTACCAAACGTTGCTATTTGCAAGGTCGGGGTGGTCTGAGCCATGTATCCGATGACTCCAATAACGGTAATAAGGTTGATGTCAAACTGTTAAAGATCTCCTCAAACTCCTAAAACTGGGGACGCCTCCCCTTACCTTTAACTGTTAAGGGTGTTCCTGAATGATTCTAGGCAATGCATACATAATTTCATGTCGCAGCCGTTTCCAATGAATTCCACAGGCATACTTGGCAGCAAATTGCTGCTGGCTGTTGTGGCGTCCGGGGCGCTACTGACTGGGACCTTGTTTGGGATAACACAAACAGGTGTTATCTCACCGGAGATCCAGCAGGCAGCAGCCCAGGGCACACCTGCAGCAACACCTGTAAACGAACCGCAGAAAGTGGACCTTGACGGTGTTACTGTTTCTTTTGAACTAACGCCAAAGGAGGTACACGCTGTAGATCTGGTGAACATGAACATCAAGATAACCGACACCGCTTCTGGTGCGCCATTGTCACACGTCGACTGGGCAATCATAGTAAAGGACCCAAGCGGCAGAGAAGTCTACAAGACATCCACTTCGCATTCTCACATGGGAATAGAGAGCTTCAGCTATGCATTCATGCACCCTGGCAAGAACACGGTGCAAGTACAGGTGGCGTCACTTGGACCCAAGATGATGGGCATGGACGTGCCAAAAGAAGCGCAGACCCGCGTCTTCAAGTCGGGTGACCCGATGAAGAGCCCCGAGGTTGACCAGACCTTCTTCTTTGGTACGCGGTCGCATGACTTTGTCGTAAACGTTGGGAGCCCCGGCGGCGTCAAGACGATATCCACCGACATGGGTAAGAAGGTAGAGCTCAGCCTGTCAACAAACCCTGAGACAGTGATAGCAGGGCAGCCTACAACCCTGATACTGGATGTCAAAGACGCGACAACCGGCAAGCACATCATGCATCCCGACGCCCTCATGACAGTGAGGCAAGGCAGCTTCATCCTGACAAAATCTGCACCTGCAGGGAGCCCGATGATGCCCATGAACGGTGCCTACCATGGCCACACTGGCCAGATGGCATTGACCGTGGTGTTCCCTACAACCGGGTTCTACATCATTGATATAGATACAAACTCACTCCCGGTGTCAGATGTGCAGTATGGTCATGCAGGCGCCAGATTCAAAGTGCTCGTAACGGAAGAAGATGCAGGTTCAGCTGGGAGCTCAAAGGCTGCATCTGCAACAACAGCTACTACCACCGCGCCAAACCAAGTAGCGATACTTGGACAGGCAGCGCCATATTTTGGACCTCAGAGCCTGACCGTCAAGGCCGGCACTACCGTGACTTTCACAAATAGCGACTTTGTCGTCCATACAGCTACAGGAACCGACGCGGCCCCTGGTAATGTAGCGCCTGCACCAAACGACACTTTCGACACAGGGATACTCGGTCACGGAGAATCAAAGCAGATAAAGTTTGACAAGGCTGGAACGTATAACTACTTCTGCATGATCCACCCGCAGATGCGGGGAACAGTTACTGTAACAGGCTGACCAAAGCCAAAGCCACCCTCCCTCCCACCTTTTTTTGACTCTGATTTCAATAACAATAATCTGTAATTCCAAGACGATTGAGCCTGTCCGACTCGCCAGAACCCATGTATTATTGGAGACACAAAAACCCAAAAATATGAACCGGAATTTTTTCTTACACCATTTCTTGAACGCCCAAGGGTTATCTACAATTTGAGGGATGCTACAACAATTCAAAATCTTTTTGTTAGATCCTGATATTATCATTATCATCTTGCCTGCAAAGTCGCTTAAATTATTCAAGATATTCTTTATTTGTTGCAGGTATTGCTTTAAAGGAAGTAATCTGAAAACTACCACGCGGATTTGAGCTACAGGAGATCGCAAAATACTGCCACTAAAAAGGTGATTATTGCTGCAGCTGGCGGCGTGGCTGCTCTGGCCATGTTGACAGTTGTTTTTATGTATTCAAATTCCTCCGAAAGCAAGCAAACCACAGGTTATAGCGAAGTGCAGGGATTATCCATCGCAACTTCAACTGATAAATCTGCACTTTCAACTTCAAACATCAAGGGGGAAGGAAGCCCTCTATTAGGCAACCCTTCGGCACCAATCACCCTGGTAGAATTTGGCGATTTTCAATGCCCTAATTGTGGACGGTTTGCCAGGGTAACAGAACCGCAGATCAAGGAAGCCTATATAGACACAGGAAAGATAAACATGGTATTCCGACACTTTCCGGTCATAGGCCCGGACTCAGTTACAGCGGCCATGGCATCACAATGTGCAAATGAACAGGGCAAGTTCTGGGAGTTCCACGACGCCCTGTATAACAATCAGGGAGCAGAGAACAGCGGTTGGGCAAATGCGAATAACATGAAAGCCTTTGCATCAAAGATAGGTTTGGATAGGGAGAAATTTGATTCCTGTCTTGATGGTGGGAAATACAAAGGGTTTGTCGAGAGTGACTTTAACTTTGCCCGGGACTATGGTTTGCGCGGAACGCCTTCCTTCCTGATAATCAATGGCGACGGCTCCAATCCTGAAGTACTTACAGGAGCGTACCCATTTGCTACATTCAAGGCAACAATAGACAAGAGGGTGGGGTAAAGGTCAGGTCGTCGGAAATGTCAGTTGTCGTGCTAGCCCGCTCTTTTAGAATGGTATTTTCAAACAAGGCATATGTAGCCCTGGCTGCCGCGATAGCAGGGTCATTCTGGATCGTTCTTGCCACATTTGATCAATTGCTATTCTTCTCACCTGTGGTGGTATTCTATTTGCCATCAGATGCAACAATTAACTTTACTCTTTCCAACATTATGGCGGGAACCGCTGGCATAGTTGTAAGTATGAATGTGTATGTGCTCAGACATTCAAGGCTGAAACTTGGAACATCTTTGTTTTCGGGCTCAACAGCAGGTGTGGTATCAAGTGCATGTGCAGGCTGCTCGTCTTTTGGGTTCCTTCTTGTAACGACGTTTGGAGGGGCAGGTGCAGCTGCTTCAACATTCCTGTCAGTGCATCAAATACCTCTTCGCCTCATCTCAATTGGATTGTTGTTGTGGTCTTACTATTCTGTACATAACAGGCTCACAAAAAGCTGCATCATGACTGACGGTCACAATAGATAACATATATTGCAGGTGAAAAATTATGGAATCCCAAAATCGTTGAACAATAATGGCATATTTCCAAGGACAAAAATAAAGTTACATGTGGTGTTTTTGCCCATGCTCCTTTAACTCGACTTCGCTGTGAAAAGTCACGCCGCATGCCTTGCAGGCGAAATGCTCGTGGTCAGAGTGGTCGTGCGTCTCACCCATGTGCATCTTGCCGTGCTCCATAAGTTCCTCTTCAGACTTGAATTTGGCTCCACACGCTTTGCATTCGACCTTTTTTCCAAATAATTCCATGTTTGGTGTTTGACCGGCAACCAATAAAACAATATCCTCAAATGCTCAAAGAAAAAGTTGAATGGTTGAAATGCCAGCTAGGAATTAGCCAATAGCGTCGGCGGCCCTTGCGATGACTCCAGATAGTGCAGAATGGATGTATGGATAGATCCACTAACAATTCCAAGAAATATATTGTTACAGGAGGCGGGATCGCAGCTGTACTTACAGAACCGTTACGATGGGTTTTACGCGAATCGCAGGAGATCGAACTAGATGTTATATGCTCCTGCAAGGTCCATTTTACTCAGGATTCATCTCTGGTCACTGTTTGACAGCCACCCCTACCGCTTTTCCGATTGCGAGGGAAAAAGATGCGAGTTACCTCCGGCCCCCTTGCCACTTGACTATAGGCATATTGACCACTACTCCGGGGTTTGATACGGTCATCTCACCTTTGGCCTCTGCATCCTTTACCTCTTCAACAGAGTGGAGTTCCCTTGCAGCTGATGGGTCATTCCAGCTAACGAGCTTAACTGTCCGAAGAGGAGTATAATCCCTGTCTGTGGGCACTGAGCTGAACACGTCCGGCTGGAATCCGAATGGCCCGTTTCCTGCAACGCCGTTTGTAAATACATACACCTCACCAAGAGACGACAGAGGGACATCTTTGAGGCTTGGGACAAAGATTACGGGGGAGCCCATCATCATAGTTAGCATCGAGGCGACGCTCTGATCGGACGCTTCAGTGTGTATGAACAAGATCTCTTGCCCGCTGTAGAATCCCATGACGGGTGGCACGGTGACAGAGGCGGCGGAATTCATTGACTGCATGCTCCGGCCCCGGTCCAGTCCGTTCTCTAAGGCCGCGTTCTTTTCATTTGCAAGCTGTAATTCTGACTCCAGCGCAGTTATCCTCGAGTTTTGCTCTTGGACTTGTTTTTCAAGACCCGGGGCAACGCTTGCTAAAATCGCAAGGCCAGCTCCTACACCTATTGCTATGCCTATTGCAATTCCAATAGATGCGACGATCGCATTTGAGGCCAAGGTCAATCACCGGCTACCTTATCGCCCACGCCACAGACATTTTGATGCGGCGGCATTTTTGCCATCCAATAAGTTGAAAGCGTCAGGGCCGCAACTGATATCATCTTGAATTCCAGACCCTGTAGCGGAAACAATGTGAGGCCTCCTGCGGTTCCAAGGACTGCTAGCAGAGGTGTGGTGCAGGCTGGACATCCTGGCGCAAAGGCCATCAACGTGCTGCCAAACGCTGCTGAAGAACCGCTCCGCCTTATGGCAATCAATTTTGCATTTTTTATCCTGAATATTGCAAGAGATATGTTGATTCCTGCCAATGCAGCAGCGGCAAAGGTTAATGCTATCGACGTCGTAACATACAGTGGCCCCAGCATCTCCAACGCACTGGAGACAGGAACCGCGGATACTGTCAGGTAATAGTACAGCAGCCCCAGTCCGGCGGCGACAACAGCAGACAGCAACGCGTAGAACGGTCGCCTCAGAACAGCTGACAATAATTGAGGTTTGTTGGTCTTGTCAACCATTACACCATTAGTATCCAAAAGAAACTATTTAAAACATGGAGTATATCCGGAGATACTAGATATGCCCAAGGAAAGCAATGGAGCAGCATTGTTTTGCCCACTGCAAGGAGTCATTGACATAGTAAGCAAAAAGTGGGCTCTTTTGATAATAAACGAGATAGGCAACCACAAACGAATCAGGTTTAGTGAACTAAAGAGCGAATTGAGAGGGATAACGTCAAAGACGCTCACCAACACGCTGGACGACCTGCGGGAAAATGAGTTGGTTGTTCGGCAAGCATTTAACGAGACTCCTCCAAGAGTAGAGTATGGCCTTACCAAGGACGGCATTGATTTACATCGTGCAATCATCCCGTTGCTGCAATGGGCATCTTCAAGAAAGGGGGCCGTGGTCAAGGAATGTTCTTGTAAAGCACTGAAGAGTTTGCAACAATCAAGAAAAGTATTGTAAACATAATGCAGCCACCGTGATGACTTCTGCAGTCTTCCGTAGACGACTGTCACTGTAGAACCAAGTTCCTCCGAAGCTCATTGACGGCCTATTATTTTGACAAAACCTGACGAAGGCTCACACTTGGTCAGAGGGTTTTGTCGTAAATATCTGCTCTTCCTCCTCAGAAGCTACGAACTTGATTGGCACGTGCACGTTCTGCGCTATCAGAAATCCGTTTCCCGACTCCAGCTCCACAAGATGCTCTCTTTCCCTTTCAGACAGGCCAAAGGCCCTTGCAACTACATCGGCAGACAACTCGTCTTGCCTGAGCAGGATCT